>Ga0182024_10000447_pt1 | contig 105640 bp, 82 predicted proteins | sample P32metaG_FD_120480 | JGI IMG/M metagenome (GOLD analysis project Ga0182024, IMG submission 120480) | Permafrost microbial communities from Stordalen Mire, Sweden - P3-2 metaG (Illumina Assembly) | ecosystem: Environmental > Terrestrial > Soil > Wetlands > Permafrost | place: Sweden: Stordalen... | reverse complement strand
GGTCTTGCCCGGCGACCGGATCTTCATCGCCCAAGACCACATGATCGCCATCGATTCGTTCGTCAACAAAATGCTCAACCCGTTTGAACGTATGTTCGGCACCACCTTGCTAGGCGCCCAAACCATCCAAAACATCCGCTCCCTGCCTAACGCACCCAACGGGCTATAACACGGATAGCTAGACATTCGGCACAAGAGTCCCGCGAATTCTTAACACACAAACAACTTCTTATCACGCAGAATACCGTTCATGATCGCCGGACCATATATCCGGCCAAAAGTCATCCATCAAGTTTGCAATCGTCCGAGGACGAGGAGTCGTAAAATGAACAAGAAAAATGCCTGGCGTAACATCATCGTATCATGTGCATGCGGAGGGTTAACGGCATTAGCTAGCCAAGCGTCGGCCCAATTTGGAACCAACGCGCCGCCATGCCCTAGCCATTGTGCGCCAGCCAGTCCCTGGTGGGGATACGTGCAAACGCATTGGACGCGCTGGCCTGGGGCTACGTACCCGGACATGCTTAAAGCACCCGGAACCTCTAGTGGAGAGATTCCGGTACCTAGTGTCGACTTGCCTAACCCAAACAAGGAAAGCGAGATTCGGAGTGTGCCGTCGACAGGCAATACCAAAAACCCCGTAACAAGCCCTGGCACTCAGGAAGCACCGGGAGAAACTCCCACGGAACCAACGCCTGCCAAGCCATTCTCGGAGCAAAAACAGAATGAATTGCCATCAGTAAGGGAGGCTCCGGGTGCCACGCCGCCGTCAGACGAGCCGTTCTTTACGCCGCCCAACACACCCAGCAATACACCACCGCTTCCCGCGGAGCCCGGGCCCGCTGCACCGGCTAATAGTTCCAGCATGGTGCCAAGACCGCGACTACATGCACCGATATCGAAACCCTATGCAGCCAATGTTGACAACAACGATTGGTACAACCAGCGCGAATCAAGAAGTGATATTGCTGATGCCGTAGCCGCTAAGCCATTGCGACTTCGCATTGACGTTGACGATTTTTCCCAGCCACTGCCTGGCGAACAGGAGTCGGCACAGGTTACTTCCTCATCCGCGGGCCGAACTATTGCGCATACTGCCGCGACAACGAACCAAAGGTCTGTTGCGTCTGGAAATCCACTCCGCACAGATTTTGGAACCGCTGGAGTTGTTGCTGCTTCCGCCACCAGCTCCGATAGTCGAAGTGGAGCGGCTTACACTTCTGATTCGGCGCCTGATTCCAACGCCCAAGCGACATATCAGCGATAAATAATCGCTTGAACTTTACGAAGCCGTGAGCCCGTCGGTGCAATCCACCGACGGGCTCTTTTTTGTTGGTGGACACCACTGTAGGGCTCTAATCGCACTGATAGTCGTCAATGTTGAGCGACAACAGGCGATTTTTTGCATTCAGTCCTGCGGACTTTAACTGGCACGTGGGCTATAACGGTACCAGGCATGCGCTTCCAAGTCAGCGATACTAATGCGTAACCCTGTCATAACCTAACCCGTTCTGCTAGCTAAGATTAGCAACGCTTTTTGAGGCCGTCAGACGGGGGGGTTTTCGTTGACAACATGGCCTAGCCGAGTACACTGAAATTCAAGTGGCGATGCGCCGGATTGTCCTGCGATGGAACTACGACGGTTTGCTTGGTCCAACGATCAGGGGCATAGGTCGGCGTGCGAGGAGTCGTCTCACTTCGTTACTTCAACTCTCCGTTTTGTCGGTAATCGTGCGGCAGGGTTTGATGTATTCTGGCTTGAATCTCAATTTGGCCAGAGGATGCCGTGACGGTTAGCGGTGCATTCGGCGGCCCGCCAGATAGTCCGCGGAGATGTGCGATCTGGGAAAGAGTATTGCAGGGGCAAATAATATCATCACAGTTTTTGCGAGGGGTGACGCTAGGATTTGCGCGTTGACAAACCCTACCGTGTCACCCAAGGGAACGGAGTGCGTAGGTATAAGGTTGACTGAGAGCGGTACAGAATGCCCATACTAGCTTGTGAACCTGACGTGTTTCCTGAAGATCTGCTCGATGATTTCGATCGAACAGGCTGCGGCAACTCGTGGTGGGCATTGTATACGATGTCGCGCCGGGAAAAGGACCTGATGCGGCGATTACACGCTGCAGAAATCGCATTCTATGCGCCCCTGATCAAGAATCGCAAACGGTCACCTGGGGGCCGTTTGAGGACCACATACACCCCGCTTTTCCCGGGTTACGTTTTTTTGCACGGAGACGATTCGCAGCGCCGCGAGGCGCTGGCAACCAATTGTGTTTCCCGGTGTCTGCACGTGACCGATGGTCAGAAATTGGTCGACGATCTACGACAAATCCGCCGATTAATCGATGCCGACGCGCCACTTACTTCCGAAGCCTGTTTAGAACCAGGGCACCGCATTCGCGTTTGCTGCGGTCCGCTCAGGGGCGTCGAGGGGATTGTCGTCAAACGCCACGGCCAACGAAGATTGCTCGTGGCAGTCAAGTTTTTGCAACAGGGTGCGTCGGTGCAAATTGAAGATTGTGCGGTTGAAAGCGCAGAGTAAAGCTGGAATCGGTGGCAACATCTTGGACTATCTCGAAGATCCACGGGACGACAAAAACAATGGCAAGCGTAACTGAAACCGCAACTGGCAATACCAGCAAAACGCCGGCGATTGTCGGCGGGAAGCCGGCTTTTGAACAATTGCTTCCCATTGTGCGGCCCACGCTGCCGAAGTACGACGAATTAGCCGGAGAAATATCGGAGATCGTCGGTTCCGGGATGGTTACGCGGGGCCGACATTTGCGGGCGTTTGAAGAGGCGGCTGCCGAGCATTTGCGGGTCAAGCACGCGATAGCAGTCTCGAGTTGTACCACTGGATTAATGTTGGTGTATCAAGGACTTGACTTACGTGGTGATATTGTCGCGCCTAGCTTTACCTTCATGGCCACTATTAGTTCGGCCATTTGGGCGGGGCTGCGCCCAGTATTGGTCGATGCCGATCGCCGTACGCACAATATTGATCCGACAGCAATTGAGCGAGCGATCACGCCGAAGACGACAGCAATTGTCGCTGTTCACCAATTCGGAAATCCGGCCGACATCGGGGCTCTTGAAAAAATTGCCAAGCGGCACGGACTGAAGTTGGTGTTTGATGCGGCTCATGGGTTCGGCGCGAAATATCAGGGTGTGCCGGTAGGGCCGCAGGGCGATGCACACGTCTATAGTTTGAGCCCGACAAAATTGGTGGTGGCAGGCGAGGGGGGCATCGTGGCCACGAACTCCGACGAATTGGCGGAAAGAGTTCGCCGCGGACGTGAGTACGGTATGGGAAATGCTTACGATAGTTTGTTTGCTGGCATCAATGCTCGCATGAGCGAATTCCACGCTTGTCTGGGTCGGCACAGCTTAGCGATGCTGGAACGGCATGCCGCTCGCCGGCAAGAAGTTGTGGCGCTGTTTCGGCGCGAGCTCGGCCAGCTGCCGGGCATCGGTTTTCAAGAAGTGGCGTCTGGCGATCGCTGCTCGTATAAAGACTTTTCATTGACAATTGACGAAACAGCCTTTGGCCTCACGCGAGACGAGCTTGCCCGCGCGTTGGCTGCGGAGAACATTGACACGCGAAAATATTACGACCCGCCGGTCCATCGACAGACTGCGTACCGGCAGTTTGCTCCGCCCGACGGGCAATTGAAGGTTACGGATTGGCTTGCGGCATCGAGTTTAAGCTTGCCGTTGTGGTCGCACATGAGCGACGAAATTGCCATGCAGATATGCCGTGCCTGCCAGCGCATTCACGGCTCGGCAGAGGAAGTGCGGACCCGCCTGAGCACTTCCTAGGTTTATTTCGGCTTGACGAGAAGAAGCAGCACTAGAAACCGTTCGGGAACAGAGGAAAAGGCGCAGTGAAGTTGCCGCTGCGTTAATTCATCCATCGAACGACACCTCATGAGGAAGGTAAGTGATTATGTTTAAGGCCACGAATGGAAAAGTTACTCCAGGAATGGTGCTGCGCGTCTTTGCCGACGTGCTGATGGTACAGTGTTCGCTGTTAATTGCTTTGTCGCTGACGTGGTTTTGTCATGTGTTGCTGGGAGAGGCAAAGGCGGATAAGGCACTGTCGCAACAATTTTGGGTAATGATCGGCCACTATGCCGATGCAGCGTGGCCGCTCACAATTATCTGCGTGGCCGTCTTCTATTTGAACGGTTTTTATACATACGGCCGATTTTATCAGGGGCGTTACAAAGCCTTGATTGTGTTTCAGGCCGTTTGCCAGAGTTATCTGATCTTCGGATTCGTACAGTACGGTTTTCTTGGCGGCGCCGCCGTGCTCCCCCGTACGGCATTGATTCTGTCGTGGGGCATCAGCTTAATATTAATTATTGGTTCGCGGCTGTGGTTGCAAATCTGGAAGAGAATTGCCGACCCCGAGCGCGACCGTGTTTTAAGCGCGCAACGCGGTCAAGGCAAAAATGTATTGGTCATTGGAGGTGCAGGCTACATCGGCTCTGCGCTTCTGCCAAAATTGCTTGCGAGCGGCTACCACGTCCGCTTGCTCGACCTGTTGTTGTATGATACGGAGCCTATCGAGCCGGTTTTGGGCCATCCGAATTTGGAAGTTTTGCAGGGAGACTTCCGGCATGTTGGAAAGATTGTGGAAGTAATGCAGGGAATCGATTCGGTGGTCCACTTGGGAGCCATCGTAGGCGATCCGGCTTGTGAGCTGGATAAAGAACTGACAACCGAAGTAAATCTTTCCGCAACACGAATGGTTGCGGAAGTGGCAAAATTGTGCGGCGTGGAGCGTTTTATCTTTGCCAGCACGTGCTCGGTCTACGGCGCATGTGATGAAGTGCTGGACGAATGCTCGAACACTCGGCCGGTTTCACATTATGGGAACACGAAGCTGGCGGCAGAGCGCGTACTGCGGCAAATGGCCGACGTTCGGTTCGCGCCGACAATTTTGCGATTTTCCACAATCTACGGACTTTCGGGCCGCACTCGGTTCGATCTGGTGGTGAACCTGTTGTCAGCCAAGGCAAAAATCGACGGTCAAATTACCGTGATGGGCGGAAATCAATGGCGGCCTTTTGTGCACGTCGATGATGCGGCCTTATCCATTGCAACGGTGCTGGGCGCGCCTCGAGAATTGGTCGGCGATGAAATTTTCAATGTCGGCTCCGACGAACAGAATTACACCATTCGGCAAGTTGGTGAACTGGTTCATGAACATGTGCCAGGGGCGGAATTGATGATCGACGAAAAGGACACCGATCGACGCAATTACCGAGTAAGTTTTGCAAAAATTCGCAATGTATTAAACTTCAAACCGCAATGGACGCTGGAAAAGGGCATCGAGCAGGTGCTTGAGGCCATTGCTCGCGGAGACATTGTCGATTATCGGGATGCAAAATACAGCAACGTTAAGTTTCTCAGCGGTGAAGGCACTGAGCGGCTGAGCCGCAGCACGTGGGCGCACGAAATGCTTAAGGAAATCACCACGAGTTCTTGAGGTTTGATTGCCGCTCGACTGTGAAGGCGAGGTAGAGCCGCGGGATTTATTCAATCGCTATGTTCAATCGCTTCTACCGCCGTATTGGCAAAAGAATGCTTGACCTAGCGATCGCCATTCCTGCGATCATTCTTTTGTCGCCTGTCTTGTTGTTGACCGCGCTGGCAATTCGAATCAATATGGGTCCAGATGTTTTGTATCGAGATCGACGTGGGGGATTTCGCGGTGAGCCATTCACGCTGTGGAAATTTCGCACAATGCTCGCCGCGTGCGATCCCCAGGGAAAGTTGCTATCTGACGAACAACGTCTCACTCGGCTTGGTAATTGGTTACGAAAACTCAGCCTGGACGAGTTGCCGCAATTGTGGAATGTGCTGCGCGGCGACATCAGCTTAGTGGGGCCGCGACCGCTTCTAGCACGGTATTTGCCCAGGTATACAGCGCTACAAGCGCGCCGACACGAAGTGCGGCCGGGCATCACCGGATGGGCGCAAACCAATGGAAGAAATGCGATTTCCTGGGATGAGAAGTTTCAGTTTGACATGTGGTACGTGGAGCATCAAGGTTTCTGGCTCGACGTAAAAATCATTCTCCGTACCGTCTGGAGGGTATTGCGGCAGGCCGATGTCAGTGCTACGGGGCATGCCACGATGCCAGAATTCATGGCCTCGGATCAGCACATTGGTAGGCAGTAGGCGGTTTGTTGCGCGACGTTGCCGTCGTTTAGGAAGTGCCTGAGCCGCTTATCGCTTTGGGGTGACTTATGCGACTGGGTTTGGAACTGATTGTAATCGGCGGCGGCGGACATGCCAAAGTCGTTATCAGTTCGTTGCATGCCAGCGGCTGGAAAGTTTGCGCAATCTATGATGATGATTCCAGGAAATGGAATCAATCAATCATGGGGATTCCAATCACCGGTCCGATCGACAGGCTTGGCGAACCCGATCACTTGCCAGCGGTTATTGCAGTCGGCGACGGTATGTTCCGCAAGCATCTAGTCGAGCGATATGAACGGGATTGGGTTAAGGTAATTCACCCGCGTGCTCACGTTGCGAGCACAGCAACAGTCGGCGACGGAACGGTGGTATTTGCGGGAGCAGTGATCCAGGCGGATGTGGTGATCGGATCACATGCGATTATCAACACATCTGCCAGTGTCGATCATGATTGCGTAATCAGTGACTACACCCACATAGGGCCCGGATCACACTTGTCTGCGAACGTACAGGTACACCGGGGAACATTTTTGGGGACAGGGACGCAGGCCATCCCCGGCGTCACGATTGGAGAATACTCAATTGTCGGAGCAGGGGCGACAGTCGTACGTGATATTCCCAGTCATGTCGTCGCGGTGGGTTGTCCGGCCAAAGTCATTAAAGCAAACATGGTCGAACTTTACAGAAAGAACCATAAACCATGAATGCGAAATTAAATCCTCTTGATGCGGTCTCAAGAGCTATTCAACGGGTTCTGTCAAACTCGGGCCGCGCAGGACAAGTATTAAAAGACGAAGATTCATTGTTTGAAGCGATCGGGCTGGATTCACTTGATTTAGCACAAATTGTGGTTGCCTTGGAACAAGACTTGGGAGTAGATCCGTTTCGAAAAAGTGGCGCTCCAATCCGCACTTTTGGCGACCTGGTCCGGGCATACCAAAAAGAGTTGGAGATGCTGGAATGATCGCCCGTGAAGTGCTAAACCTTGCCCGGTGCAATCCGCAGTCTCCTGCAATAATCACTTCCACCGAGCGGTGGACTTACTCCGAATTGGTCGAATCGGCAGTCTCGACGGCGGATCAGCTTAAGGACTGTGGCGGCAGGCAGGTCGGCGTTTGGTGCGATCGGCCCTGCGCCTTGCTGGCAATCTTAATTGCGCTGGATAGCATGGGTGTGGACGTTGTCATACTGCCGGCGTCCGCAACTGTGGAACAAGTATGCCAAAGATCCAGTGAACTACAGTTGACCATCGTCGCCACGAACCATTCTTCAACTCACATATTGTCTGACGAGGGTCAACACCTTTTTAGACCTATTGATTTTTCCCGACGCGGATCGAAGAGAGCGGCGACACAACATACTAGTTCCTCCCGGAAAGTGGTGCTATTTACATCTGGTACGAGCGGTCAGCCCAAACCCGTGATTCACACTTGGAAAACACTGTCGGCCGGAGTGAATCTCGATCCAAAATATGTAGGCCGACGTTGGCTCTTGGCCTACGAATCGACTAGCTTCGCAGGAATTCAAGTCTGGTTGCAATCGTTGTTGACGGGCGGATGTTTATGCGTCCCGGAGATGCGCGATCCGTCAGCGACCGCTCAATTGTTGTTGCGTGATCAGGTTGAATTCGCCTCGGCTACTCCCAGCTTTTGGCGCCTGCTGTTGCACAGCGTTTCGAATCAAGAATTGTCGAAGGCCGCTTTGGTTCAAATCACGCTTGGCGGCGAAGCGGTCGATCAATCGTTGCTGGATTCGCTCCATCGTGCGTTTCCGCTGGCACGACTCACGCACATTTATGCCTCGACCGAGATGGGAGTATGTTTCTCGGTTAGCGACGGCCAGGCCGGTTTCCCCGCAACGTATCTCTCTAACCCAGCACTGCCTTGCCAATTGCGAATTGGCGCTGAAGGTGAATTAGAAATCCTTTCTCGGCGGACTATGGTAGGTTACTTTCCCGGTCAGGAGCAGTCCAGTGCCGAATCTCCGAAAAATGCGTTTGGTCGATCGAGTTGGTTTGCCACGGGAGATTTGGTCGAGCGGCGAAATGACCGGATTTACTTTGTGGGCCGCAAATCGGAAACGATCAATGTTGGGGGAGCAAAAGTCTATCCGGCTGACGTCGAACGTTGCATCAGCGGCGTGCCGGGAGTGCTGCAAGTGCGCGTATACGGGATGCCCAGCTCATTGTCGGGTCAGCTGGTGGCGGCAGAGGTTCAACCGATCACAGAAACCGATCAAGAGAATTTGCGCACCGCTATCCTGTCAGCCTGCCAGCAACAGTTGGCGCGGCATCAGGTGCCCGCCAGAATCACATTTTGCGATCAGTTGCCATTCAATCCCGGTGGTAAGCTATTGCGGAGAGAGGTACTGCATGGCGCGTAAGGGACCACCACGGGTCATCGTGATTACCGGCGGCAGCCGCGGCCTGGGGTTGGCCTTTGTGCGCCATTTTTTGGATATCGGAGATAGTGTGGCCACTTGCAGCCGTTCTTCGAGCAAGGAAATTACGGCTTGGGAAGCGGAGGCCAGTTTTGCGGACCGGTTTTTGTTTCGCAGTGTGAACATCGGCGACACGGACGCGATTCGTAAATTTGTGCATTTCGTGTTCGAACGGTTCGGCCGCATCGATGCTTTGATCAACAATGCCGGAGTTGCGTACGACGGCGTTCTGGCAACCATGCCGGAGGAACAAATCGACCAAATGTTGCAGGTGAATTTGAGGGCGGCGCTGGTGTTTGCAAAAGAGTGCAGCCGCTTCATGTTGCTAGCCGAGGGGGGGGCGATTATCAATGTCTCATCGATTATCGGGAAGCGCGGCTTTTCTGGTTTGGCAGCCTATGCGGCAACTAAAGCCGGAATGCTAGGAATGACCCGGGCATTGGCGCGAGAATTGGGGCCGCGTAACATTCGTGTGAATGCGGTAGCGCCGGGATACTTGGATACCGAGTTGTCCAGCACATTGTCGCCGCAGCAGCGCAAACAAATTGTGCGTCGTACTCCCTTGGGTCGCTTGGGCCGAGCAGAAGACGTGACGCCGGCCGTTGAATTCTTGCTGTCGCCGGCCGCTGCCTTCTTAACGGGCCAAACACTAACCATCGACGGCGGTGCGACCGCATAGATTTATGTACGATTTGATCATTGTCGGAGCCGGCGCATTTGCCCGAGAATTGCGTCAATTTCTTCCGCAGAGCTTTCCTGCCGGTGCGGTGAAGTTAAAAGGCTTTTTGTCAAACAATCCGCGTGATCTCGATCAATTTAAAATCCCTGAGCCACTCCTTTGCGACCCTGAAGACTATGTTCCACAATTAAGCGATCGCTTTTTGCTTGCGATCGGCGACATTGGACCTCGCCGGCGAATTGTGGAAACCCTCAAAGCGCGCGGGGCGATTTTTCTCACACTGATTCACCCAACCGCTTATGTCGACTCGACCGCTACGATGGGCGAGGGCTGCGTCGTCTATCCGTTCGCGACGATTATGAACGACTCGCGCCTCGGAGACTTCGTTTTGTTAAATCTCTATTCCTCGGCGGGACACGACACACAGATTGGTCGTTATTGCAACCTCTCTCCTTATGCGACCATTAACGGATTCAGCATTCTGGAAGAAGAAGTGTTCCTCGGCACTCATTCCAGTGTGCTGGCCTATCACCGGGTGGGCAAGGGATCTAAAGTTAGCGCCAATTCAGTGGTGACTCAAGATGTTCGGCCGAACACTTTAGTGTTTGGAGTGCCAGGGCTTCATGCACCAATTCTCAAAGCACCTTAGATGACGTCGTCAGGAATTTCGATCGCTAAATGTGAATGCAAAAGCAACTAGCCTATGACCGCGGGAACCGAATCGAGAAACGTTCGTTGCCAGAGCTCAAGTGTAAGTAGCTGCCACAATTGCATTGACCAATCGTGACGACCTGCACGTTGCTGCTCGATCAGTTGCTGCACTGCGGCGGGGCGGAATAGGCCACGCTCGGCAATCTGTCGCGGACTTAGCAGTTCGTCGACCATCTCGCGCAGATCGTACGCCAGCCAGTAATCGGCGGGCGCACCGAACCCAGCTTTGCGCTGGCGGAGCACTTCGTCGGGAAGCACACCGCGCATGGCTTCACGGAAAATATGTTTCATGCGGTTGCCTTGCAACTTCAACCGGGGCGGCACGTTGGAAGCTACCCATTGAACGAATTGCCAATCCAGGAATGGTACACGAACCTCCACAGAATTGGCCATGCTCATTTTGTCGTTGTAGGTGAGGTTCAAGCTGACCATGAACGCCTTCGTGTCGAGATAGAGCATGCGATTGAGGAAGTCGGCGTGTCGCACGGCGGAAAAATAATCGAGATGGCGGTTGCGAGGATCGCGACCGCCGAAGCGCTGCAGCGTGTCGGCGGAGCAGAGCCCTTCGCGTTGCAAGTTGGTCATATACACGCTGTCTAAAATGAAGCGGTCTTCAGGCGGTAGCGAACCGCTGCGGACCATCTTCTTAGCCAGCCGAACATAGCCCTTTAGCCGACTGCCCCGCATAGCAGGCAGCGATTCGACGGCCGGCTCGATCAGGAACCGCCGCAAGGTTCGCGGCACTCGCTGATAACCAGCGGCCAAAAAGTGGGCCCGGTGTTTTCGATAGCCGGCGAAAAGCTCGTCGCCGCCGACGCCCGATAACAACACGGTGACATCTTTGCGGGCTTCGCGGCAAACTAAGTACGCTGTGATGATGGCAGGATCAGCCACAGGTTCGTCCATGTGCCAAATCAATTTCGGCAATAGCGAGACCACGTCGGGCTCGACAACAATTTCGCGATGTTGGCAGCCGAAGTGTGCGGCGGTGCGCCGGGCAACGTTCGGATCGTCGATGGCCACTTCGCCTTTGCGATATTTTTCTGGGAAGGTAATCGTAAAGGTTCGGACCGGCGTGGACGAATGCCGCGCCATGCTTGCCACGATGGAGCTGGAATCTAATCCCGCGCTTAAAAACGCACCCAGCGGCACGTCGCTACGGAGTTGCGAGGCAACAGCGGCATCGAATCGCTCGCGGATTTCGCCAATCAGCGTGGCTTCGTCAGCGGGATATTGATAATCGGCCTCCGGAAATTCCAAATCCCAATACTTTGTGATTTGTAATCGGCCGTGCTTAAAAATCGCATAATGACCGGCTGGCAGTTTATAGATATCCCGAAACATCGTGAGCGGATCGGGCACCCAGAGAAAAGTCAAATACTGTTGCAAAGCTTCAGCATCGATTTCTCGCGGCACACCTGGTAGCAGCAGGATCGACTTGATTTCGGAAGCAAAGGCAAATCGCCCTCCGTGTTGCAAATAATAAAGCGGCTTAATTCCAAAGTGGTCGCGCGCGATCAATAAATGCTCTTGGCGCTGATCCCAAATGGCAAAAGCAAATAACCCGTTCAGGCGGCGAATACCTTCTGGACCGAGCCAGTGGTACAGATTCAAGACGACTTCTGTATCGCTAGTCGAACGGAAGGCATAGCCATGCGATTCCAATTCGCGGCGTAACTCGTGGTAGTTATAGATTTCGCCATTGTATGCGATTGTTACTGTGCCGTCCGTGGTGGTCATCGGCATATGACCGGCAGGAGAAAGGTCAACGATCGCCAGGCGCCGACTGCCGAGATGGACCGACGTTCCGTCTGACTGCGTGCGATGCCATGTGCCGCGATCGTCTGGTCCGCGGTGGGTTTGCAAGTCGACCATCCGATCGAACAGGACCGAATCGCCCCAGTTAACACTCCCGACGATGCCGCACATAGATATTCCGATCAGGCTTCGGTTACTGGAAAGGCTTCCAGATGGCTATACGAGAATCAAAGTATTGGCACTCGACAATCACAAGCAGGAAGCCCGTCGCGAGTGCCGGATTCGACGACCTAAGTAATTGTCTTACTTAAGCTTTCGAAGTGTCGGGCCCTCAATGTTAAATTGACACCTTTCAGCCCATGATTACACTATAACTTGAGGATCAATATCCGTGCGAGACCCTTGAAAATACCCTAATCGATCGATTCGGCAGCGATTGTTAGGGGCGGAGACTTGTGCATTGAGCGGTGGTTCGACTAGCTCGTGCAATGAATCGTCCTTTCCGCAGATGTCACCGATGTGGTCGAGTTGCAATCGCAATTACGGTCATGGCTCTTTAGTGCTGTGATTTGGGACTCGCATCGTCGCACAATTTTATTTAACCCGAGGAGAGTGTTGACCCATCGCAAACCTGCAGCCTTACCGTTCTACCGGGGGGAGCGAAAACCATGAGGCGATTTTTGTTAGCGATGCCACTAGGACTCAGCGATGAGTTGCGAATTGGCTCGAAAAATCGTGTAATACAGGATGGTCAATTGAGATTTTGGGTGATGCAAACGGCACTTGAAGGTTGCCGTCGAGCTTAGGTGTCACCCAAGAGAACGGACTGCTCGCAAAATTGCCCCTGGAATTCCCGTAATTTGCTCATGAATCGACCAAATTATTCTGGCTACTCTCCCGCCTACGAAAAAGACACTTCACAGAGTTTTCCTTTACATCTGCAGCGTAAGTTGAATGTGATTTACTGAAATGAATCGCACCAAAACATTTTATTGGGCGCTGCGGCAAATGGGTCCGCGAGTGGTGGGATTACGCGCCGGCGTTTACCTAAGCCGGATGATGGGTAACACACGCCGACAGTTTATTCCAAGACCGTGGGAATCCATTTCACTGGAAAAGATCTGCGTGGCCGGCACCCCAACAGAGCCGGCCGACTATGCCGAGTTCAAACGTCGACAGCCGATTGAATTTTTCTTTCCGTTGGGTCATCCACCTCGAGCGCCAAAATGGCTGTTGGAAAGCCCGGCCGAGCGATATCCGGCCCTGAAGGAGCGGCTTCGATTGATTGCGGAGAATCGCCCGATCTATTGTTTCCAGATGCCATCTCCTTCCGCAGTGGATTGGAATGCCAATCCGGTTAGTGGAACGTCCTGTCGCGGCGACCAGATTTGGTGCGATATTCCTGACTTTGACCCCGTCCAAGGTGATATGCGCTTGCTGTGGGATCCCGCTAGGGCTGCCTGGGCAATCGACCTGGCCCGGGCTCATGCACGCGGCAATTTGCCGGATGCTGGACCATTATTTTGGCATTGGGTTGATTCCTGGATGTCCGCGTGCCCGCCCTGGCAGGGACCGCATTGGAAGTGCGGCCAGGAATCGTTCGTCCGGCTCTTAGCACTTGTGATTGGATTTTGGAGTTTGGCCGACGATCAGGCGACCACCCGCGATCGCTGGATGCAATTGGCGCGTCTGGTTTGGGCCACCGGCTATCGGATTGACCACCATATTAATTATGCCCGATCTCAGAAGAACAATCATGCGCTGTCCGAAGCGTGTGGGTTGATGCTGGTCGGACATTTGTTTCCAGAACTGCGCGAAGCAGAGCGGTGGTTCCAGCGAGGGCGACAAGTCTTTTCTGAGGAACTTGCCCGGCAGTTGTATGCCGATGGCAGCTATATCCAGCATTCTCTGAATTATCACCGTGTGATGTTGCAAACGGCGGTCGTGACGGCGCTGGTAACAAAAGAGCATGGGCAGCCGCTTGACGATTCGACCATGCAGCAGATTTCCGCCGCCGAAGAATTTCTGTTTCAGATGCTTGATCCCGAAACCGGGCGAGCACCGTTATACGGCAATAATGACGGCGCTTGGGTGTTGCCGTTGGATGAGTGCCACTATTCTGATTTCCGCGGCGCAGCGCAGGCCGCACATTTTTTAACTACGGGCCGCCGCAGATTTGGTCGCGGGTCTTGGGACGAAGATTTGCTTTGGCTGTTCGGTGCAACTGCGCTGGACGCCCCGCAGGAATCAGAGCGGCCGCCGGAATCGACGGCTTTTCGAGATGGCGGCTACTTCACGCTGCGCGGCAATAATAGTTGGGGGATGATTCGCTGCCACACCTATCGTGACCGTCCCGGCCAATACGATACGCTGCACTTCGATCTTTGGCATCAAGGCCAAAATGTGCTGCGCGATTGCGGTACTTATCAATACTATCCGCCGGCAGGTCAGGCCATGGAGGATTACTTTCAGCTTACTGCCTCGCACAATATGGTCGAGATCGATCGTCGTCCGCCAGTGGAACGGGTGTCACGATTTCTATATTTTCCGTGGCCGCGTGCAACGATGCGATGGTTCGAAGGCGGCGGATCGGGTTTGCGATATTTTGAAGGGGAAAGCAGCGATTATGATCGGCGGCCGTGGAATATTTTGCACCGCCGGGCAATTGTCGGCTTCGCCGACGATGTATGGTTAATTGTTGACGACTTGTTTGGACGAGGCCGGCACACAGCCACGTTGCGGTGGCATTTGGCCGACGTTCCGGTAAATCTCGAAAAGTCGGCGAACATCGCGACGCTGAAATTGGATTCGGGCGACTGGAGCATAAGTTCATTTTGCAGTTCAGAAAGACAGTGGGACAGGTTCGAAATTATTCGCGGACGTATGGAACGTGGTTCGATTCAAGGATTCGCGTCGCCCTACTATGGCGAGCGGATTCCGATTCCGGTGATGGAAGCGGAAATTACTGACGAGCTACCGCTGCGAATGCTGACTATTGCGGCGCCGGGAAAAACAATTCGGTGGCAAGCGAGTGGAAGTTCGGTTTCCCGCGAAAATTATGAACTGTGCGTAAACGGCCGCTCATGGACAGTGGATTTGGCGCCCCTAGAACGCCGATCACAACGGACGGTGTCACGAGTGGTCCCGGTTGACCCCGTGGTTAACGACGGCATTAATCATGCGGCTTCAAATGTTTCAGCAACAGTGATTTCTGCGATCGGGCATTGAAGTATGCACGTATTGCTGATCCATCAGGTTTTTGCCTCGCCGTCGGAAGCCGGTGGCACACGGCACTTTGAATTGCTGTCGCGGCTCATAAAGTACCGGCATCGCGCCACCGTCGTTGCCAGCAACCTGAGTTATTTGAGTGGGCAAAGCGTTGTGGGCGGCAAGAAATGGGTGACGGAGCAAGATTTGCACGGAATTCGCGTCTTGAGAGCATACACATATCCGAGTATGCATCGGAGCTTTGTCTGGCGGGTGATTTCCTTCTTGAGTTTTACGGCGACGGCAGTTTGGGCCGGCTGGAAGGCTGGCCGGGTCGACGTGGTAATGGGTACTTCGCCACCGCTGACGCAGCCGCTGTCAGCATGGATAATTTCCGTGTTGCGCCGACGGCCATTTTTGCTGGAAATTCGCGACTTGTGGCCGGAGTTCGCGATCGACATGGGAGTTTTGCGCAACCCTGCGCTGATTTGGCTGGCCCGTCGGCTGGAGATATTTTTGTATCGTAGGGCGACCCATTTATTAGTGAATTCGCCAGCATATCGCGATTACTTGATCTCCAAAGGCGTGTCGCCGCAGAAAGTAAGTTTGATTGCCAATGGTGTCGATCCAACACTTTTCGATCCAGCTGCCGAGGGACGCGAAGTGCGGAATGAATTCCGCCTGAACAATAAATTTGTCGTCGTTTATGCCGGTGCGATCGGACTGGCCAATGACATCGGCACGCTGTTGGACGCAGCCGATTTATTGCGCGACGACGAACCGCAGATTCATTTCTTATTGGCGGGCGACGGCAAAGAGCGACCCAGAATGCAGTCTCAAGCCTCGCAACGTGGTTTGAATAATGTCACCTTTACGGGTGCGATTCCCAAAAGCCGGATGCCCGAGGTGCTAGCAGCAGCGGACGTTTGCGTGGCGATACTGAAGAATATTCCGATGTTCACCACAACCTACCCAAACAAAGTATTCGATTATATGGCGGCGGGGCGATCAATCGTGTTAAGCATCGACGGAGTCATCCGAGAAGTTGTTGAAACTGCGGAGAGCGGTATCTTCGCGCAGCCTGGGGATCCAGAATCCCTAGCGATCGCAATTCGAAAATTACACTCCAATCGCGGTGAAGCGCGGCAAATGGGTCTGCGAGGCCGCCGATATGTCGAGCGATATTTTCATCGCCATCGCCAGGCAGAGCATTTTGTCGAGCTAATTTCGCGGCTGGTTAATGGGTGTTATTTCGCTCCGGTCGATTCGCAAAATGATTGCAAGTTGTCAGCTGATGAACTGCCTGCATGCAAACAAGGTTCGCATTTCTCGACATTGCCACAGGTGGGGGCACCTTCGGCTGAGGTTATATCTCCAGATTCCATTCGACACGTTGCTGATTGAGCTCTGCTTCGGTGCCTATTGGGCCGATCGTAGTGGTTGTACGAATTTCGCGGCATCTCAAGGGGTGTGTGATGGATTCTGACGGCGCAGAGGCAGGCAAGGCAAAGGGGCCAATGCCTGAAAGGACTATAATGAAGAAAATCAAATCGGCCGTCCCAGTCACACACCGTGCATTGTCATTCGGGGTGCACGGGTTCAACGATTAGTTCTTGCCCGCGGAAATACCTTGTCTCGTTTACGCACGCTACTGATTTTCGGCACTCGGCCGGAGGCCATTAAATTAGCCCCCCTGGTTCAGGCATGCAGTCGAACGTCGGATATCGAATTGATCGTATGCCTAACGGGTCAGCATCGTGAGATGCTGGAGCAAGTGGTGAATTACTTTAAAATTCCCGTCGATGCCGATTTGAAATTGATGCAACCTGACCAAACGCTTTCTTCGTTGACGGCCCGTTGCGTGGAAGGGATTGACGGCCTGCTGACGCGCTTCGCCCCAAATTGCATTGTGGCGCAAGGTGACACAACGACGGTTATGGCCGCTGCAATGGTTGCTTTTTACAGGCGAACGGCATACGTTCATGTTGAGGCGGGTTTGCGGACCGGCAATTTGCAGGCGCCCTGGCCGGAGGAATTCAATCGCCGCGTGGCAAGCATTGTGACGAATTTGCACTGCGCCCCGACTCAGCGCAGCGCCGACAATCTGTTGCGTGAAGGGGTTGATCCGAAATCCGTCCACATCACCGGCAACACCGTGATCGATGCGCTGCTCTGGACCGTACAGCGCGAGCGCGAGGGCGGGGGAGTATGGCAAGAGAAATACAGATTTCTTGGCGATCGCCGAATGGTGCTGATTACCGGGCATCGGCGAGAAAATTTCGGCCCCGGATTTGAAAACATTTGCCGCGCCATTGCGACGTTAGCGGAGCGGTTTCCGGACGTGGCGTTTGTTTATCCCGTGCATTTAAATCCCAATGTGCAACAACCGGTGCATCGACTACTCGGCGGATTAGTGAATGTGTATTTGCGAGAGCCCGTTCCCTATCCCGAATTTGTGTGGATAATGGATCGCTCAACACTCATCCTTACTGACTCCGGCGGAGTTCAAGAAGAAGCGCCAACCCTACGCAAACCCGTTTTGGTAATGCGTGACACAACAGAACGACCCGAGGCCGTCGAAGCGGGCGCCGTGGAACTGGTGGGCACAAATTTTGATAGAATTGTAAATCAGGCATCGCTCCTGCTGGACAATTCGGCAGAATATGCTCGGCGGCAGATCGATCACAACCCATACGGTGATGGGAAGTCGGCGCCCCGCATTGTGGAATTGATGCTTCAGCAAAAGTGGAATCAATGAAGTCTGAATCTGAAGGAAAATCTGCTCCGGTTACACCCTCAACCACCACGGTATGCGTGATGGGCTTGGGTTATATCGGTTTGCCAACGGCGAGTATTCTGGCAAACAAGGGCTTTCATGTAGTCGGCGTGGATGTCCGGCCCGAGGTGGTGCAAACGATCAACCAGGGACGAATTCATATCGAAGAGCCAGACCTGGATATTCTTGTGCGGTCCGCGGTGAATAGTGGCCAATTGAAGGCGGCGAATGAACCGCAGCCGGCTGACGTATTCATCCTATGTGTTCCTACACCAATTTGTCCGGATCACTCGCCCAATCTATCGTTTGTCGAGCAAGCCAGCCGGGCGATTCGACCGCATGTAAAGGCCGGAAACTTGGTGGTGTTGGAATCGACCAGCCCGCCGCGGACAACAGAAAAAATTGTCGTTCCCCAAGCGATCCCCTCGGAGCTGACCGTAGGTCGCGACGTGTATGTGGCGCATTGCCCGGAACGTGTCTTGCCAGGCCGAATTTTATTGGAAGCAGTGCGGAATGATCGGGTGATTGGCGGCATGACGCCCACCTGCGCGCGGCGTGCTCGACAGTTTTACGAAACGTTCGTTCAGGGAGAAATCTTTACGACCAGCGCGATCGTGGCGGAAATTACCAAACTTACAGAGAATTCGTACCGCGACGTGAATATTGCCTTTGCCAACGAACTCTCGATGCTGGCCGACTCGCTCGGCGTCGATCCTTGGGAAATCATCTCGCTGGCAAATCGTCATCCTCGAGTCAACATTTTGCAGCCGGGACCAGGCGTGGGCGGACACTGCATCAGCGTGGACCCCTGGTTTTTGGTTCACTCCGCGCCGAAGCTCACACCCTTGATGCGAACCGCCCGAGAAGTGAACGATTCCAAGCCCCATTACGTTGTCGACCATATTTTGGACCTGGCCAAACAATTCGCTCAGCCGCGCATTGGTTGCTTGGGGTTAACTTACAAAGCCGATGTGGATGACCTGCGGGAAAGCCCGTCATTGGAAATTGTTCGAGAATTGCGCGAGCGTTGTGGCGGCGAGGTGCTGGCTTGTGATCCGTATATTTCCGGGGAGCGATTTAAAGAATTTCCGCTGCACAGTTTTGAAGAAGTCATTTCTCGCTGCCCGATGCTGGTGCTGTTGACCGATCATCGGCAGTTCAAAGACATTCCGCGGCGGGTACTGCAGGAAAAGGTGATTGTGGATACGCGGGGTATTTGGCGGTAACGGTTTAGTCGGACCGACATTGCAGTATTGAATGAAACGGCTGAGATTGATCGGCTGAAAGCATGAAACAAGTGATTCAGAATCTTCGTAGCGGAATGCTGGAACTTCTGGAAGTACCCTGCCCGCGCGCATCGGCCGGACACCTGCTGATTCAAACCCGATCCACGGTGATCTCGGCCGGCACCGAGCGGATGTTGGTGGAATTTGGCCGCGCCGGACTGGTGGCGAAAGCGCGGCAGCAGCCCGATAAAGTGCGCCAAGTCGTCGATAAAATTAAAACTGACGGATTGCTGCCGACACTAGAAGCGGTGTTCGGCAAACTTGATGAACCGATGCCACTGGGATACTGCAATGCCGGCGTTGTGGTTGAAACTGGGACGGGCGTCAACCGGTTTTCCGTCGGACAGCGCGTAGTGAGCAACGGACCACATGCCGAAATGGTTCAACGGCCGGAGAACCTGTGTGCCGCAATTCCCGGCAACGTAATAGACGATCACGCTGCTTTTGCAATTTTGGGGGCCATTGGCTTGCAAGGAATTCGCTTGGTGCAGCCACAGATTGGCGAAAGCGTCGCCGTATTTGGGCTGGGTCTGATTGGGTTATTGGCGACCCAAATTCTGGTCGCTTCAGGTTGTCGTGTCCTGGCGATTGACCCAGATGCGTATCGATCGGACTTGGCTCGACAGTTCGGCGCGACAGTGGTCGATCTTGGTAACGGCGCCGATCCGGTAGCCGCCGCTAAATTGTTCTCTGCAGGGCACGGTATGGATGCCGTGCTCATTACGGCCTCGGCGAAAGACGACGAGATTGTAAGTCAGGCGGCTCAAATGTCCCGCAAGCGCGGCCGTATTGTTTTGGTGGGTACCGTTGATTTAGAGCTGCATCGCGCCGAGTTTTATGAGAAGGAATTGGCATTTCAAGTTTCGTGCTCCTACGGGCCCGGTCGATATGACGCCGCCTACGAAGAGAAGGGCCTCGATTATCCATACGCCTTTGTGCGCTGGACCGAACAAAGGAATATTGAAGCTGTCTTGCAAATGATGGCAAGCGGTCGTTTGAACGTGGAACCGCTGATTACAACGCGATTGCCAAGCGATCGAGCAACTGACGCCTTTGACTTGTTAGTCCAAGATCGAAACCAGTTAGGCATCGTGCTGCAATATCCGCAGGGTGAGCCGCCCGGAAACCGAGTCATTCCCATAGTCCACACAGAATCATCATCGGCTGCTCACACAAATCGGGCGGCCAGCGCGGTGCGGGTTGGCATCATTGGTGCAGGTACTTTCGCCACACGTATTCTGCTTCCGGCTTTGGTTCGCACGCCGGCCCAATTGTGTTCGATCGCCAGCGCGGGCGGTGTTAGCGCCGCACATGCGGCTCGAAAGTTCAAGATTCCGAGTTGCACCAGCGATGCCCGCACGATCTTTGACGATTCGGCCGTCAACACGGTGGTGATTGCAACCCAGCACAATTCGCATGCTCACCTGACTGCTGCGGCGTTAAGAGCCGGAAAGCATGTGTTTGTGGAGAAACCGCTAGCGATCGACCAGGAAGGGTTGGATGAAGTGCTAGAGGCGTACGAAGCCTCCGATGGTTTGCAATTAGCCGTCGGCTTCAATCGACGTTTTTCGCCGCATGGAATCAAGATGAAAGAGCTGCTAGCCAGCCGAAGCGGCCCTGCGAGCATTGTCACGGTGGTGAATGCTGGGTCAATTCCAGCGGACCATTGGTTGCGGGATCCGAAAATCGGCGGCGGCCGAATCGTCGGAGAAGGATGCCACTGGATCGATTTGATGAGCTTCATCCTCGACCAGCTAATTGTTTCGGTTTCCGCAACAGCCGTTGGGAATCATTCGAGCGAAACCGATGACGATTCCACGACCGTGACGCTACGCTTCGCGGATGGGTCCATGGGCACGCTGCATTATTTGGTCAAAGGTCAGCGCGCTTTTCCGAAGGAACGGATCACCGTATTTTGCGATGGTCGCGTGCTGGAACTTGACAACTTCCGCGTTCTGCGAGGTTGGGGCTGGCCGAGCTTCCGACAACTGCGCCTGTGGCGACAAGACAAGGGCCATCGAACCGAAATGGTGGCGTTTGTAGCGGCAGTTACCGGTGACCGTGCGCCGCTAATGGAAATTAACGGGCTATCGAATGTTACGATCGCCGCCCAAAACGCAAGTGTACATTCGTTGGCCAAGGATTTGTCGGCTTAGACAGCCTGAGGAGTAAGCGAGAGGCAACGACAGGTCTTAAGATTATATTGAAGCACGTTCGGCTCCGTGTGATTATGAAATCAAATAGTTGAAACGATGCAAAGCGCTTCTGACGAAACTCTGAAATCCAGCGTACGAGACTTTTGGGATGCAAAGTCGTGCGGCGAAGTTTACGCTTCAGGCGAGTCGGAACGGCAATACTACGAATCACACGCTCAGCAGCGATATCAGTTGGAACCCTACATTTGCGATTTTGCTCGCTTTCAAGACGCGATTGGCAAGGACGTATTGGAGATAGGAGTCGGGATGGGCGCCGACCATGCCCAATGGGCAAAGGCGCAACCCCGGAGCCTGACAGGAGTCGACCTAACACCCCGAGCCGTAACGCATACTCGCCGACGGCTGGAACTATTAGGACTTCGCTCCGATGTGAAAGTCGCCGATGCCGAGAACTTACCATTCGCCGAAAATTCTTTCGATTTGGTATATTCTTGGGGAGTATTGCATCATTCGCCGAACACTCAGAAGACGCTCGACGAAGTGTACAGGGTCTTGCGGCACGGCGGCGCAGCGCGGATCGCGATCTATCACAAATACTCGCTTGTCGGCTATATGCTGTGGTTGCGGTACGCGCTATTGGTCGGGCGGCCATTCCGCTCGCTGAGGTACATTTATGCGAACTATCTGGAAAGTCCGGGAACCAAGGCCTTTTCGATCCGGGAGGCATCCCAAATGTGCCGGCGGTTTTCAGCGAGCAACATCACGACTCGGCTCTCCTTTGGAGATATGCTTGAAGGAGCGGTTGGCCAACGGCACAGCGGAATGCTGCTGCGCATTGTAAAAGCCCTGTGGCCACGCTGGTTGTTGAAACGCCTGTTCCGCCGGCATGGCCTGTATCTGCTCATTGAGGCTGTGAAATAGCTGCGGAGCAAGCTGCGGCTTGGCTTAGTTCATGGCCGATAATCTATCTGCAATGTCCGACCCCCAGTTGCCGACCAGCGCCGATCCCCAGCCGAGCGAAACGTCTGCGGCACCTGAGGTCGTCGTAGTGGCACGTCGCAAGGCAACGCTGGTCAATTTGTTCTTTCAGTACAGCAGTTTGGCGCTGACGCTGATCCATGGCCTTCTGATGGTGCCGTTGTATTTGCGTTTCATTGATAACGGCTTGTACGGGGCATGGCTGGCTTCGGGTAACGTCCTCTATTGGGCGGCCGTGGCACAAGGAGGAACAACCTATTTGCTTGCGCAACGCGCCGCCTATTTTTATGGCAAACGGCAGTTGAGCGCACTGGGCGAAGTCGTGGGTTCAGGGTTATTCCTCCTGATGGCACTAAGTGCGCTGGCTGCACTCATCGCTGGTGTACTAACTCCATTTGTGCCCAAGTGGTTCGAGGTGGAAGGCACTCAAGCCATACAATTGCAGTGGGCTTTCATGGTCGCGATTGCCTGCCTTTGGCTGCGGCTGTTGTGCATTGGGTTAATTGCCGTCGAGCAAGGATATCAACGCCCCTTTGGCGTGGGGATCATCAATGTGGTCACCGGCGTGATTCACCTGGCGGCGACCGTCGTGTTTCTGCTGCTGGGCTGGGGAGTGCTGGCCATTCCCTTGGGAACTTTGGTCCGCGAGGTTTTGTGCTCTTCGGCACTTGCACTGCATTTGGGGCATACGAATCGGCAAATCGGCGTGAAACTAAGAGTCACGCGCCAGTCGATCCGAGCGTTGACCGGGCTCAGTATGTGGACGTTCTTTACGTTTCTCAACGACGCCATCGACAATGGTACGATCTTATTGTTGGTCGGTGTGTTTTTAGGAAAAGAATTAGTAACGGTTGTCACAGTCTCACGTGCTGCCTGGGAAATTTTGGTCGTAATTCTGTTGCGCTTGGTTGTCGGTGTTCAACCTGGACTAGCCCATTTGAATGGCGAAGGAAATCGTAGTGGAGTTATCCGCGTTTCAAATCAAATGATGCTAATAACCTTTGGCGGACTTGCGGTCGGTTTGGGGCCAATTTGGGCGCTAAATCGATCGTTTGTTGCAATTTGGGCCAAGCCCGAATTATATGCCGGGAGCAGCTTTACATTCCTATATGCTGGAGCGGCTATGTTTACGATCTTAAACTACGGTGTGAGTCAGACTGTTTTATCGCTGGGCGCTATTCGGCTGTCGTCGATCGTGCAAACGACATTGAATACGATTCGGTTGCTGGCCGTCGTGGCCTTATTGGCGCCACTGGGCGTGCTGTCGGTGCCCGTTAGCGGTGTGGTTGCCTTGGTACTATTGGGCTGGTTGCTCCTGCGAAATTGGCAGGACATTGTAATGCACTCGCGAGAGATTCCATGGAATGCTCTAGTGCGTGGAGCTAAGCTGCTGTTGGCGGCCGGCGTGGTCGGCTGGGGCGGGAGCACACTACTGCATCCCACCACATGGCTCGGATTGGGATTATCCGCCGCGGCTGTTACCGCAGTGATGTTGGTGGTGGTGGTGTTATTAGAACCGCCACTTATTGAAATCGCACAGCAAGCGCTGCACATTGTGCGTGCACCGCGGAAAGCGTGAGACGTAGATTTGGAAGCGGCCTTCAAAAATGTGGAATGAAACCTCGAGGAGCTGTAATGAATTTCAGCAAAATCTCCAATCGTTCGGTGGTGGGTAAGCTGTTGCGCATGCCGCTTCAACTAATTCCGTCGCAAACTAGGGTCAGAATTTTTCAAGGTCCAGCCAAAGGATTGAAGTGGGTAGTGGGCACTGACGATCATGGGGTGTGGTTAGGCACTTACGAATATGAAAAGCAAAGGAAGTTTGCCGGGCTGTTGTCTCCGGGGACCTTCGTGTTTGATTTGGGGGCCCACGCGGGGTTCTATACGATTTTGGCAGCCAAACACGTGGGCCGTACTGGGCACGTGTATGCCTTTGAACCTTGCGCGCAAAATTGTGCAAAGATCCGCAGGCATGTGGCGATTAATGCCTTGCCCAACGTGACAATCGTGGAAGCGGCGGTCGCTGATTACGAAGGCACGGCGCAATTCGCGGAAGGTGCAAGCACAAGCACCGGAACATTATTGGATTCAGGAGGGGTGGAGGTGAAAGTGACTTCGCTGGATGCTTTTATTCGAGGGCTGCCGGAAAAGCATCAAACGCCAGGCCTGATGAAAATCGACGTTGAGGGAGCAGAAGTGCGGGTGATTAAGGGTGCAGAAAATTTGCTCCGTCGCGTTCATCCGCGCTTGCTGCTGGCTACTCACAGCATGGCGTTGCACCATGAATGTCGGCGGTTGTTGGAGACAATGGGATATCGAATGCAAGACCTCGAAATTCCTGGCGAAAATGGATTGGGTGAAATCTTTGCCGAAGCTGATTCGCAGGTCGAGACATCGTTTTTCGACAAAAGCGCCTCCGCACATTGAAATGGCCTTTCAAGCAATGATAGAGAATGATCCACAGGGCTGTTGGTCGGGAGGCAGCACCAAGCCGGTTGTGGCCTGGGTTTCCAATTCATTGCCACCCTACCGGTTGTACAGTTTTCGGCGGATCATCCAAGAAATCCCCGAGATTGAATTCTGGAGCTTGTTCACGCACGGCCCCGGCCAATCGTCGGCGAATCTGCCGTGGAAACAAGAGTATCAGGATGATATTCGTCCGGTCGCTTTTCATTCCGGCGACCCGGTCCCTAAAGGCTTCCGTTTGTCGGCAGCCCGCCGGGAGTGGCGCAAAGGCAAGCGCATGATTCAGTGGATGAAGCAGCACAAGGTCCGGGCGGTGATTGTCGCCGGATACAACGATTTGGGTCGAGTGCGAGTGATTCGTTGGTGCGGCCGCAACGGAATTCCATGCTTTCTGGTTGCCGACAGCAACATTCTGGGAGATCGCGCGTCCGGATTGCGGGCCGTAATGAAACGCGTGCTCCTACGCAGCTTGCTTCGCAATTGTACGGGGGTGATGCCCTGTGGCTCCTGCGGCAAAGACTATTTTCGCCGCTACGGCGTATCCGACGAACGGATGTTCTTAGTGCCCTACGAATCGGATTTTTCGTTGTTCCAAAGGTCGGCCTCCGCGGAAATCGAACGCCTTTGCCTAACTCATGGGCTGGCAGTTTCGAGAAAGAGATTGGTCTATGGCGGAAGGCTCGTCGATGTCAAGCGGGTTGATTTGTTGATCGACGCGTTTGTGGCATTGGCGCCGAATCGACCAAATTGGGATTTGCTGATTATCGGCGACGGTCCGCTGCGAGAATCCCTGCGGGATCGCATTCCAAGCGAGTTTCAAGGCCGTATTCTGTGGAAAGGATTCGTGGAAGAACCCTCGGTGCTGGCCGATTTGTATCGGTGCTGCGATGTGCTGGTGTTGCCCAGCGACGTCGAACCCTGGGGGATAGTGATTACTGAAGCGGCGGCGGCAGGATTGGCCATCGTCGCCAGCGACGTGGTGGGAGCGGCGTACGATCTGGTGCAACGAGGGGTCAATGGAATCCTGTTTACTGCGGGCCAAAGTGCGCTGCTCTTGGAGGCCTTACTGGAGGTGACGGACGAATTCAAAATCGAGCGGTTCCGCGGTGCATCGCCACAGATATTCCGGCAATGGCGAGCGGCTGCCGATCCGATCCAAGGGCTGCGCCGAGCGCTGACATTTGCGGAGGTCATCAACACGGAATCCCCTGGTTCGCAATCGCTTGCTGTCGTCGATTGATGGCCAACAATACATCCTTTGACGCCGGAGCCCGAGGTTGCACAACACCCACTAAGTCTTCGCCGGTTCTCCCATTTATTCCGCCTGTGGCGGTTTTGCCGTGGCCTGTGCACTCGTGTAAGTCCGATCGGCGCATGGGCTAAGCGAGCGGCGAGCAATTATAATGAGGTTATTGAACCGTCGGATGGAATGACTGATTGACGTCGAAGCGGACCAAGGAGACTGAAATGCGAGTGAATGTAGGTTGTGGCAAAAAAGCCCACCGAGGGCTGGCGAAATTTCGATAACTCGCTGAGTTTGCGAGTTGCCAAAGTGCCATTTTTGCTAGGGCTATTGAGAGGTCTGCGATTAATTCAAAAACCTCAATGTGAGTTTATTCAATATGCACAAACTCACAACATCGAATTTGGGGACGCTATCAAACGGCTGCCATTACCCGGCAATTCGGTGGAAGTACTTTATCGTTCGCACATAATCGAACACTTAGATCGAGAGGAAATGAAAAAAAATTGAATGAGGTGATGCGCGTACTCAAGCCCGGCGGCGTACTGCGGCTGGCCTTCCCAGATATCCACTTACAGGTGGAGCGATACCTAGAGCACCGCGATGCAGATCGATTTATCGCCGACACGCTGATGACCCAAGAACGCCCGCATTCGTTGCGTGATCGGCCACAAATGTTGCTGGTGGGATCGCGGCATCATCTGTGGATGTACGACGGAAACTCGTTGAGTAGGTTGTTGACCCAACACGGATTTGTCAATGCTTCGCCAATGCCCAAGGGACAAACCCGAATTGCGGATCCCGGCCCGCTGTATTTGAGCGTGCGGGCCCAGGAGAGCGGCTACGTCGAAGCAGAAAAACCCGGTGGAATTCAGTGATGGACATGTCATGAATGTCGAGGTAATGACTCTACTAACACTGGATAGAGGCGGTGCGTCGACGGGGGTTGTTTCAAATCTGCCGACTTTACCGCAGTCAAATGCCGCCCACCAGCGAGCTTGGGCCTGACACCGGTGAAAATCTGAGACTGCCGACTATAATGAGGCTATGGCCCACCCGGCCCTTGGCCTGGCGGATAGTACATCCAGCGCTGGATTGATAAATTGAACGTGATCCGACCGATCGGGACGGGCGCCTTCCCGCAAGCGGAGATCAAAGGAGTTTCGCCGTGGATATGACCTTAGTGCTGGTTGGCATCGGGCTGATCATCTACGGGCTGGTCATGGTTGTGGCTTACCTGTGGCTGGAGCGGGGATCGTTTCTCGATCCCGTGGCCGTCAGTTGGGCCGGATATATTTTCTTCATTCCGGTGGCGATGATTGGCGTGGGCGTATTGTATCCGGAGCGCGACACGGTCAGCTACGGCGCGATGGGATGCGTGCTGATGGTGCTGGGCACATTAACCTACACACTGGGACTGTACGCTGGAAAAGCAATTCGATTTTCGTGGCGATTGCCCAGCCCGCGTCCCAAGATCAGCAAAGCCCAGATCTGGGTTGCGTTACTCATTAGTGCCGCAATTTATCCTCTCTTTCCGTTGCTGATGCCATTGCTGGTCGAAATAGCGGGCGGCAGCGCTGGGACGGTCTTATACGATACTATGTTCAGTATTACTCTCATCAGCGTAATCGGACTGGTGATGTTGCGGGACAGCCCGATATCGAGAATCCTAATGGGGGCGGTTGCTGTCGCTGCCTGCGTCGCGATCATGTGGACCATTTGGTCGCGGCGCCCCTTGGCGGGCGTACTAATTGCGACGGTCGGGCTATTCTATCATTTTCGAATTGCGGGCCGTTCAAAGATCACGAAGTTCTTGTACTTTGGTGGCTTAGTGATGGCCGTGTTATTCTTGTCGATTTATCTCGATGCCACACGTGCCGCACGGTTTTATGGTGGAGCGGCGCGCAGTTTGGAAACATTTAGTTCTGAAAATTTGCATGGATTTTTTGCCGGCGTGGAGATGAATTACCGCGTTTACGAGTTCACGCTGCAACAAATTCCCGCCCAGCATCCCTATCTATACGGTTCGGGCTATGTGCCGGGGATTTGTTGGTTCCCGCGTGTACTCTGGCCATCGAAGCCATTTGGCACCGGCTTTGTCACGAGCCAATTGTGGTACGGGAAGGAAGTGCTGGAAACCAATTTGGGCTTGCCGACGATGGGGGAGGCGTATGCGAACTTCGGGATTCCCGGAATATTGGTAATTTTGTTTTTGATTGGCCGAATAGTTCGGATCCTCAATACGTACCTGCAGATCCACTACGACAACGTTATTGCCTGGGCAGCCTGGTTGATGATCGTGCCTGACGTTGCGACGGAATGGCGTGGCGACTTTACTTCCATGACGTCGCAAGCGCTCCTGCGACTGTTGGGCTTTCTGGCGGTCATGTGGATCGCCGGATGGCTCGCGCCTGCGCGGAGCGCTCGTTCAACGGAGCCACGGCGGGCGGTTCGGTTGAGGGCTGGCCAATGGCTGGCTAGGAAAGGCATCCAGCCCCATCCGCTGGCGTTGCGGCAGCAGCGTCAGATCGTCAAGCGAGGATGAGAGAGCTCACCGCTGCAATGCGCATTGCTCATGTCATTGAATGGCTCACCACGCTCGGCGGGGGGCCGCCGTCCGTGCTCGCGTCGTTGGCCCGGATCCAAGCTGCAGCCGGGTATGAAGTCACGGTGGTTGCGGCAATGAAATCACCACCGCCACACGTATTGGCCCCCGGCGAAAATGAATTGATTGCCGTGCGCCCCGGTGTGGCACGGCATCATGTCAGGTGGTACAACCGCGCTGTTGCCCACGAAATTCGCGAACAAATTCGCGGCCATGACATTGTGCACATTCACGCGACATGGCGTTATCATTTTTGGGCCGCCGCCAGCGCGGCAAAATCGTACGGTATTCCCTATGTCGTTAGTCCGCATGGAAATTTAGATCACTTCTGTCTGGCCCGGCGCATGTATGTGAAATGGCCATATTTCATGTTGTTTGATCGCCGGATGATGAATCATGCTGCTGCCATCCACTGTTGCAGTCAGATGGAAATGCGTGATATCAGCCAATTGCCAATAGCATCGCGGAAATTTGTAGTTCCCAATCCTGTCGAAGATGAATTATTTCAGCAGCCCCCCAACGATGACGCGCTACAACGTCAACTTCCCCAGCTACGCCAGGATCAGAAAATTATTTCGTTCTTGGGGCGATTTAATACCATCAAGCGCTTGGATGTGCTTGTGGCCGCATTCCAAAAAGTCGCCAATAAACATCCCCAGTGGGTGTTGGTGCTGGCCGGCCCTCACGAAGACATTGCGCTGGTAAACCGGCTGACACACGAGGTGCAATCGGCAGGACTTGGCCACCGTGTTTTTATGCCGGGCATGATTCACGGCCAGGCGAAAGCTGCTTTATTGCGTCGATCGGAAATCTACGTGCAAGCTTCAATCCATGAAAATTTTTGTGTTTCGGTGGCTGAAGCAATGCGATTTGGAGTGCCGTGCATTGTATCGCGGGAGGTGGCACTGGCCGATGAAGTTGCCTCGGCCGGCGCCGGGGTGGTCTGCCGCGGAACAGCACCGGAGTTTGCTGCCAGCCTTGATCAACTGATGTCCGATGCGGCGCTTCGCAGTCGATGTGGACAGTGCGGCCTCCAAGTGGCCGAACAATTCCGCCCGCAAGAAGTAGTACGGCGGTTGACTGCAGAATACGAAAAGTGCCTTTTGAAGACCAATGGTACTGGTTGAGACGTGGTCCGATTTGCTTGAATCCTTGAAGTAAGAGTCGACCGCGAACCATGCCGCCCACTATTCTTGAATCGGTCTATCCGGAAGCTCGTCTTTTCGGATTCACGCGCTACGATGGAACGCTTCACTTCATGTTGCGACTTCATGCACTGCTACAGCCAACCGACGTGGTATTAGACGTGGGGTGCGGCCGGGGAGTACGCGCCGAAGATCCTTGCCCAATCCGGCGGCAGATGCAAGACTTCCGCGGACCACAACGAACTGTCATCGGAATCGACGTCGACCCAGGAGCCGCAGCCAACCCTTGGATTGACGATTTTCGGCAGATCGCCGATGTGTCAAAATGGCCCGTGGAAAATGCCTCCGTCGACTTGATCTACTCAGACTACGTTCTTGAGCACGTGGAAGACCCTGATGCATTTTTCGCCGAAGCGAATCGAGTGTTGAAGCCCGGAGGCCATCTCTGCCTGCGCACGCCGAATTTTTACGGCTGCGTTTCGATTTTGTCGTGGCTGATTCCAAACCGAATGCATACCCGGGTGTTGTCTAAGCTCAAGCCTGAGGTCGAAAGTCGGGATATATTTCCAACAGTCTACCGGTGCAACACGCGGCGCCGGCTGCTGAAAACTTTGACAAAGCACGGCTTCGATGCCGCGGTGTATCCCATTGAAGCCGAACCGGGCTATTTTTCAGCGATCCCCCCACTGTATCGTCTTGCGGCCTGGCTGTATCCTCATCTGCCAGGGATATTTCAGTCCACGCTGCTGGCTTTCGCTCGAAAACCGCCGGCTCTCTGAAGCGGTGGCAGCAGCGTCTGATGGTTACGAAAATGGGAGGCGCGGCATGCGAATGATGGTGTTGGCGCACAACCTTCGCGATGCCGGAGGACTGTCGGTCGGGCTGAATGTGGTTACATCGCTCAGCGAAGTGGGGCCCGAGCACGAATATCTTCTCGTTCTGCCCACAGGTGTTGGGTACGAAGCACTGAAGCTCCCCCCGCGGTGCGAAACCTATTTTTACCGGCGTCCGGGAATGATCGGTCAACGTTGGTTTGAAAAGAGCACACTACCTCGTCTGGCGCGGCACTTTCGACCGGACATTGTGTGGGGATTGGGAAATTTTGGTCTGCGCAGACCCCCGTGCCCTCAGGCTTTTCTCCTGCACATGCCTCAATTCCTTTATGACAAACGGCATATGCCGCACCTGACTTGCATCGAACGGCTGCAGCTCTGGCTGATGCGCAAAAGGATGGTCGATTCGCTCCCCGCTACACAACTTGTGTTTTGCCAAACCCAAACGGCGGCCGCACGATTTCGGCAGCGGTTCCGGTTTTCGGGGCAGGTGGCCATCATGCCCAATGCCGTATCACGGTTTGCGAGCCCAGCGACGGACCATTCTCCGCCGATTTTCAGTCAACTGCAAGGCAAGACGGTGCTGTTTTGCCTCACGAAATATTATCCCCATAAGAATCTGGAATCCTTGGTGGAACTGTTCAAGCGCCATGGTGAACGATTGCGCGACGTCGTCGTGTTATTCACCATTGCGGCTGGCGGCACTGACCTGCATCCACGCGCCGGGCCATTTTTACAGCAGTTGGAGACTCCAGCGCTACGTGGCCGCTTAATCAACGTGGGTCCGCTGGAACAGCGTGAATTGTCTGGATACTATCGCCACAGCAGCGCCCTGATTCTGCCGACCTTGCTGGAATCGTTTACAGTTACCTATTTGGAAGCCATGCAATTCGATTGTCCCGTGCTGACCAGCGACCTGGACTTTGCTCGCGAAGTTTGCGGCGAGGCAGCGATCTATTTCGATCCTTGGAACGTCGATAGCATGTGCGCTGCGGTGGTGCGCTTGCGGGATGACCCGGCCCTGCAGTGCCATTTACGCTTGCAAGGACGGGAAAGGCTGAACCGCATGTTTCCGGCCTGGAAGGAAATTACTGCCGAAGCGCTCCGAGAGTTAACCGCGATTGTGGACAAAACTAAACTGCCTGCCGGTGCGCCTGCTCGGCGTGCCCAAAAATTGTCCCCGTGATCCAGCGAAGGCGGGTTTTGCTTTAATTCATCGGAATCAAGGTCCAAATTTAAATCATGTCGTCCACGATTATCGAATCCGTCTATCCTGAACATCGGTTCTTCGGATTTACGCGCTGCGATGGAACGATGCATTTCATATTGCGAGTGCACTCCCTGCTGCGGCCCAGCGACGTGGTATTGGACGACTTCGGATAAAAATTACGGGGATTTCGTTTCGGGAACTCAGGCGATGGACTCCAAATCTCCGACACCTGCAGCGAAGCGACCAAAACCACCGCCGCCCTAGGGTGGCAGGGTTTTTCCCGATCGGTCGGGAAATTCCCCTAACGTTCGCCAAATTCTCGTTATGTGACGAGAATTCAATTGGGATGCGATCAGCCGCTCTCTGGCCCCGGACGTGCTGGATGTCGGACCTAAGGGCGGATCATGCGGCAGGCGGCGCATGGTTTTGTGAGCATTCGAGGCTAAATGCGTTGAATATTCTTGAGATGGGCATTCATCACCTGCGCTGGCGATTTTGGCGTCGTGCCGTACCAATCATCGACCAACACGATTCTTTCCGAAACCATCGTCGTTAGGGCAACCCATCTGGGAAATATCGGATCAAAGTCGTTGCTCTCCAGGCGGTTTTCGATTAGAGTATGGAAGGACGAGGCAATCAGGGCAGCGGAATAGAGCAAAGAGGCAAAGACATGCGAGCCATGATCTTGGCGCATAATCTTCGTGCCGCTGGCGGCTTATCGGTTGGGCTGAATGTAGTTTCGGCCTTGAGCGAAGTGGGGCGTAAGCACGAATATCTCTTCGTTCTACCGACTGGCGTAGGATACGAATCGCTCCGGTTTCCACCGCGCAGCGAAGCTTTTTTCTACCAGCGGCAAGCAGGGGCGATCGGGCAACGATGGTTCGAGAAATGGAGCTTACCCCGTTTGGCCCGGCGATTTAGTCCCGACGTTGTTTGGGGATTGGGCAATTTCGGTTTGCCGCAGCCTCCGTGTCCGCAAGCGTTTTTGCTGCACATGCCCCACTTTTTGTACGACCGGCAGCACATGCCCCATCTCACAGCCAACGAGCGGTTCCACCTTTGGCTGATGCGCAAGCGATTGGTTGAATCGCTGCCATCCACGCAGCTAGTCTTTTGCCAAACGCACGCCACGGCCGAACGATTTCGTGAGCGGTTCCGATTTTTGGGACGGATGGATATCATGCCGAATGCCGTTTCGCGATTTGCTACTCCTCCCTCGGGCCCCGCCCCGGCGATTTTCAAGGAGCTGCACAGCAAGACTGTGCTGTTTTGCCTCACGAAGTATTATCCGCACAAAAATCTGGAATCATTGGTTGAACTATTCCAGCGCCATGGCCAGCGATTGCGCGACGTAGTCATACTGCTAACTGTTGCCGCGGATCAGGATTCGCGCGCGGCGGCATTTTTAAAACAGTTGCAGGCTCCAGCGCTACGAGGACGAATAATCAATGTTGGTCCGCTTAAGCAACAGGAGTTGGCCGGCTATTACCACCATAGCACCGCATTGATTCTACCGACGTTGCTGGAATCGTTTACGGCCACTTATTTGGAAGCCATGAAGTTCGATTGTCCTGTTCTGACCAGCAACCTGGACTTTGCCCGTGAAGTTTGCGGGGATGCAGCGATCTATTTCGAACCCTGGAACGTGGATGACATGTGCGAAGCCGTAGTGCGACTGCGGGATGAACCGGCAATCCAGCACCAGTTGCGCTCGCAAGGAAGGGAAAGGTTGACGCAGATGTTTCCCTCCTGGAAGGAAATTACCGCCGAAGCGCTCCGAAATTTAACGGCGCTGGTGCACGGCGATATAATTCCTGTTCCTGTAGGTGGTCGACGAGTTCAACAGACGGCCGCGTGATCCGGCGAAGCCGGGTTTAATTTCCTCTAATGTGTTGTGAACCTGAATCAACGGCCCGAAGAGTACGGATCGCCCGTTGAGTTCCGCAACTCTTTATCGCGTACTGTTTAAGTCGTCTGGCCATACCAATCATCGACCAGCACTACGTTGATTGCGTTGCCCGCCGTCACGATCCGCTCGGCCACTAACTTCCAACATCCCCACGGCTTGTCGAGCTTCATCGCCATCAAATTCAGCAACTTCCAGAGTTCGCGTTCCATAAATTTCGTCTCCTTGTAAGTGGGTTAAGCAAAGCGGGCGGCTATCCGTACACTCACAAGGTGGAGCGCGAACTCGTTTTCTTTCAATACCCCGCTAGCACTCGCATAATGATGGGAAGGACACGGACGTTTTCCTGGACGAGTTTGCCTGCGAAACCGCCAAGTATGACGACCAGCAACGCACAATCAAGTATGTGCACCCACAAACGCAACCGGATGACACGCTGCACGCCACCAACTACGCGCTGTTGATCGCCACGCGGGACCATCATGCGGGGAGTGGACAAAGTTCGGCGGTTTCGTTCTGCGCAACCTGACGAGCGCGATGCTCCACGACCATGCTGATCTGGGTCGTCCCGATGGTTCTGGCCGTGTCGCGACCGATGCCAGGACGTTTTCCAGCGCAACGATGGCGGCCGTCCGTCAGGTCCCCTGAAGTGGCGCGGGCATCGTCAGCGGGAGCTGGACGCGCCACAGAGACTGCTGACCAGCAGTTTCCAAACGGCTCACCGAGCAGCGGACTGACAGGCGCGCATTCTCGAGCTCGATGGCCCGCACTGAATCCCGCAGCGGCCTGGATCTTCAGCCTGTGCTGACGCCGATCAGATGATTGCGCATGGGCCATCGTCTGCTGCGCTGGCACGCCTGGGCTAAAGAACAGCCGCGTTGGGGTCATAAGCTGTGATTGGCCAGCGGCTAACTATTTGGCCATCACGTCATCGACGAGCGCTGGCCGCGCCGAACGGATTTGGTTCGGCTGCGCGCCGTTGGTCTGGCAGATCGACATTTCAAGGTGACGCGCCGGCGCGGTGCCGGGGCGGTCTGGTTTTCATCACCAGGACCGCCCCGCGGGGCGGCCCGCTCACAAGGAGTTGTGCCCATGATCGCTATTTTAAAAGACGATTTGACGAGCCAGGGAACCAAGATCGTCTCGGACCAGTTTCTGGCCATCTTGCCGCAAATTCGCCGGCAAGCCTCCCTGGCCTTGCGATCTTTGCAAGGCGAAGCTCGAGAGGATCTGATCTGCGAGGTGATCGCTAGCGCCTACTGCAGTTGGGTCCGGCTGATGGAGCAGGGGCGCGGCGAGATCGCCCGGCCGACGCCATTGGCCAAGTATGCCCTGCGACAGGTTCGCGCCGGACGGCGGATCGGTTCCCGGCTTAACAGCCACGAGCTATTGTCGCCGTATGCCCGCCGAATCCGAGGTTTTACGATCGAGCGGCTTGACCGGCAGGACGAGTCGTCCGGAACTTGGAGCCAACATTTGGTCGAAGATCGTCGGGCCGGCCCGGCCGAGACGGCAGCCGCGCGGATCGACTTGGCCGAGTGGTTGGGGACGCTGTCGAAGCGGAACCGGCGGATTGCCAAGGTGCTGGCCGCAGGGGAAACGACCGGGGCCGTGGCGCGGCGATTTGGATTGAGTCCCGGCCGCGTGAGCCAGCTACGGGTGATGTTTCGCGACCATTGGGAACGGTTTCAAGGCGCCCCATCGCCTGTAACTGGCGCGATGGTGACCGTGTTCTAACACTCCGCAGCCCCAACCGCGGAAACCCTCTGACGGTTCTACTGGGCGCAGCCCCGGTGTCGCCGGGCAAGTTTGACAAGCTCCTCACCCGCGACACCGGGGTTTCTCTTTCCGCGAAGACTTGATGACGATAGTGGCCTGCCTTCGACGTTCTCCACCAATCACTAATCTCAGTGGGGGGCCCACGACGATGGCAGGCCGCTCAAATTGTCGTGCGGCGTTCCGCGTGCGGGCCCCGCTGGACAAGCCGCGATTGCAACCGCCGGAATGACGCTGGCCTCCGTACTAAGGTATGGCAAGAGGTCCGTCATGTTGGCAGATCTGTCATACTAGCACGCGCTGCCGTAAAGTAGCTATTTCTAACCGCATGCAGCGATGCACTACTTCGCGCGCCGAGTGCGGTCGCCGCAACGGATCGCGGGCCGTTAATTCGCGCACCAGATCAGCCACCTCGTGGGGCACCTGCGGCGCAATAGCACGCACGCTCGGCAGTATTCCCTCACGCTTGAAAGCTTTCAGGGCTGCCATCTCGCCGGGCATATGTAGCAATCGGCCGGCAAGCATTTCGAACAGCGTGAACCCCAGGCTATACAAATCGCTGCGCGGATTGGCCTGCTTGCCGATAAAAATTTCCGGCGCTAAATAATTCGGCGTGCCCAATAACGGCCGTACTGCCAGCGTGGAATCGGATCGCTCCGGAGCGTCGCCTACCCGGTGTGAGCAAGACAGGTCAAGCAGCGTGACGTGTCCGTCGGGAGCCAACAACAAATTCCTCGGATTTACGTCGCCATGCACATAGCCGGCAGCATGCAAGGCTTCCAGTGCTTGGGCCGCTTGCCGTGCAATCCACAACGCCAGCGAGGCTTCTAACCGGCCACGCGTCGCCAAATGTGCGGCTACGCTGACTCCTTTGAGCCAGGGCAGCACTACGTAAAACGGCGGCCGATGAACGTGGACTGATAAGATCGGCGCCAAATACCGATTGGCCACACAACGCCCCACCAGGGCTTCCTGTCGCATCCGCGCTAACCCCACCGGATGATCGTGCCACACTTCACGCAGCACTTTCACCACGTACTGCGCCGGTAGCTGTCCCTCGCCTTTAGTGGCTATCGTCCGAGCTCGATATACCCGAGTTAGCGTGCCTTCCGCAAGCAGCGAATCCAGCAGCCACGGACCTAACCGTAGCGGTTCGGTCGCCGCGGTACGATTTTCCGGCGCAGCAATGTGTTTTGGGCCACCGCAGCCGGTTAAATCGGCGCGCAGCACAGCGCCGTCTAAAGCTTGGTTGGTCGCAAGGGATGGCGACATTGCAAAGCGAAATGAGGGGGGAGAGTACAGGCGGAAAGAAAAAAGAGGAGGGCTATTCGTTAGCATCGGCTGCCAACTAGCCCAAAATTGAGCTTCCCACGCCATACCGGCTTCGATTTCCACTTCGGTGATCAATCTCAATGCCCCCGTGGACCAAGCCCGCCTTCCTGTTCTCGGCGACTTTCGATTTCTTCCAGTTTGCGGCCCTCAGGGCTGTCTTGGGTCGAACGCACCGCCGAAGTGCCTCGGCGGCCCATCACGAACATGAAAATGCCAAAGGCTAACATTACTAGTCCCCACCAAAAATTGACGTTAATTCCCAACGAATGGTCATCGTAAACCTGCTGCCCTGCCAGCGGACCGTAAACGGTCAAAATTACACCCAGCACAATGAACAGCAGACCGATGGGAATTCGAATATCGAGCCGCATAGGATTTTTCCTTCACCCTGGATTGAAATGTGTTCTCGATAATCAGGAGGTGGTGGTGATTACCAGAAGATAATGTTTAGCACGACGGCCATCAACAATACCACGACGCCCAATGTTGCCGGCCGGGTATACCATGACTTGGCATTGTCCTTTGGTTTTTCGGTGAGCGAGTACACTAGGCCGACCAATTCGCTTTCTTTGCGCGGTTTGGTGATCAAACTGATTACGATGGTCACAACAAAGCATGTGCTCCAAGCAAAAATAGCGGTCCAAAAATTTTGGGCCATATCGCTCGAATAGACATGCGAAATTTGCATCCCGGTGAGTTGCGCCAACCATCCGCCGTGGATTCCCGGATCGGCGCCCAATGGAAGCGTGAACCCATGGTGAACTGCCGCGGCCAGCGTGCCTGCTAATAAGCCAAAGAAGGCGCCGTGACCCGTGGTGCGTTTCCAAAACATGCCCAACAGAAATGTTGCAAACAATGGGGCGTTCACGAATGCAAATACCAGTTGCAACATATCCATGATGTTGTTGAACTGCGTCGTGGCATAGGCCGCCCCGACCGAAATAGCAATGCCGAAAACCGTCGCCAAACGTCCCACCATGAGATAATGTTGGTCACTGCCATGCCGATAGATGTAAGCGTGGTAAATATCATAAGTCCAGACGGTGTTAAACGCCGTCACATTGCCGGCCATCCCCGACATAAAGCTTGCCATGAGCGCGGTCAATCCAACGCCGAGCATGCCGGTGGGGAAATAATGAATCAGCATGGTCGGAATTGCCATATCGTAATTGAACGTGCCGTCCGGCTTTTTAGGAAGCTGAAAGCCGCTGCCCGCTGCGTGATACGTTAACGCGATGGCAATCATGCCGGGCAAAATCACCAACATGGGGAAAAACATCTTCGGAACGGCTGCAATCAACGGCGTGCGGCGCGCGGCCGACATGGAATCGGCCGCCATGGCTCGCTGAACAACCAGAAAATCCGTGCACCAATAGCCAAACGACAGGACGAAACCCAAACCCATGACCATCCCAAACCATTCCACGCCCATGGGGTTGGCCGAAGCCTCGTTCATATACTGCCAGGAATGGCTCAAGGCCCCGGGTGCAAAATGATTTGCCGTGGCCACAGTTGCCAACTGTTCCTTTAATCCACTCCAACCTCCCACGTCTTTTAATCCCAAGAACACTAGCGGCAAAAAACCGAGCACGATTAGAAAAAATTGCAGTACTTCGTTGTAAATCGCTGACGTCAGGCCGCCCAAAAAAATATACAACAGCACAATCGCTGCCGACACGAGAACACTTACACTGAAAGGCCATCCCAGTAGCGTTTGCAGTAGTAAGCCCATGGCATACATCGAAATGCCGGACGAGAAAACCGTCATCACCGCGAAACTAATGGCGTTCAAACCCCGTGTCTTTTCATCAAATCGCAGCTTCAAATATTCCGGCACCGACCGGGCTCGCGAACCGTAATAAAACGGCATCATAAAAATTCCCACGAATACCATCGCAGGAATGGCGCCCACCCAATAAAAATGACTCGTCGCAATGCCATATTTCGCGCCCGAGGCGCCCATGCCAATGACTTCCTGCGCCCCCAAGTTGGCCGAGATAAAAGCCAGGCCGGTTACCCACGCCGGCAACGAACGGCCGGAGAGAAAAAAATCGGTGCTTGTGCGAACCGATCGGCGCAGCAAAAAGCCGATCCCTAACACAAACACGAAGTACACCAGCATGATGGCCCAGTCGATGTACGTTAAATTCATGCGCGAACCTCACTCCCGATGAGCTGGAGCCGAAAAGATGAAGCGAAAAACGCACGATTCCAGTGCCGAAGCCGAGCCGCCGCGAACCTGCGATGTGCTGCTCCCCCGCGCCGCACAAAACTTCAGACAGCGTAATCTAATTTGAAAAGATTGGCAAACAAGGGGGGGCGCGGAGGAGCAAACTTTCATTCTCCACTTGAATCTGCGACGCCACCGAAAAGTTTGTCTAATCCTTCGAATCGCCGTAACCGTGCGGATGCCTTTGGTGCCAATCCCAGGCCGATTGCACAATTTCACCCAACCCCGCAAACCGCGGTTGCCACTGCAGCTCCTGCCGGATTTTTTGACTGCCAGCGATTAGCACGGCTGGGTCGCCCGGACGTCGCGGGCCAGTTTTCGTTGGAATCGGATGGCCGGTAATTTTACGCGCTGTGTCGATCACTTGCTTCACGCTGAATCCTTGCCCGTTGCCAAGATTATAGATGCGGCTTGTTTGGCCAATGGCGTTCATTGCCAGGATGTGCGCTTGGGCCAGGTCAGCCACATGAATGTAATCCCGCACGCACGTGCCATCGGGCGTTGGATAATCGTTGCCGAAAATCGTTGCCGATTCGCGCTGTCCTAATGCCACTTGCAACACAATCGGAATTAAATGTAGCTCCGGATGATGATCTTCCCCGCGCTCCGCCGTTGCTCCGGCCGCATTAAAATACCGCAAGGCCGCGTATCGCAAACCATGAATGCGATCCAGCCAATACAGCATCCGCTCGAGGATGAATTTCGACTCGCCGTAGGGACTGCCGGGCACCAACTGCTCGTCTTCATCGATGGGCATTCGCCTGGGCGCATCGAACAAATTGGCAGTGGACGACAAAATAAATTTTCCCACTCCATGCTGAACCACGCTTTCCAGCAAGTTCAGTCCGTTGGTGACATTTTCGCCGAGGTATTGAAACGGATGCTTCATCGATTCGCCGACCAAAGTGCGCGAGGCGAAGTGCATTACCGTTTGTGGCTGGTGCCGCTGCAGCGCATCGTCAATGGCGGCGCGGTCAGACAAATTCCCCTCCACAAACATCGCGCCGCGGTGCACCGCAGCTCGGTGCCCCTGGGATAGATTATCGAAAACGATAACCTGTTCGCCCTGTTCCACCAATTGCTCGACTGCCACGCTGCCGATGTATCCAGCACCACCGGTTACGAGAATCGACATTCGAGTATCTTTCTATTTCTACAATTGGCTGGATAGAACTCGAGCGCCTTGTGCGGGCCGACTGGTAAATAGCGTCGGTTCGATGCTCGTTTGTTTTTGGTAGCGATCGCGAATGGTCTGGGCAATTCTTGTGGCCGAATCGGTGTTCACCAAGCTCACCGTGCAGCCGCCAAACCCGCCGCCGGTCATTCTCGAACCAATGACGCCGCCATCTTGGCCAATTTCGCTCGCCAATGCAACCAGCAGATCCAATTCCTGACAGCTCACTTCGTAATCGTCGCGCAGCGATTCATGACTGGCGTACATGAACCGGCCGACTTCGCTCCAGTGCCCGGCGCGAATGGCCTGAACGGCTTTTACCGTACGGTCAATTTCGCTAATTACATGACGCGCCCGACGGTAATTGACATCTCCCAATCGATCACGTGCCGACTCCAATTGGGGCAAACCGGCATTGCGGAGCGTTGTCACCCCCAGTATTTTTGCCGCCGCCTCGCACTGCGCGCGCCGTTGGGCATATTCGCCGCCGGTCAGTTCATGCTTGACGTTACTGTTAGCGATCAGCACAGTCACATCGGCGGCCGTGAAAGGCACTAGCTTCACTTGCTGCGATTGGCAATCCAGCAACATCAAATGGTCGGCGGTGCACAGCGTGCTACTAAATTGATCCATAATGCCGCAGGGCACGCCGGCAAAGCGGTGCTCAGCTTCCTGGCAAAGCAAGGCCTTCTGCACAGGCTCTAGCGACTTATCAAGCATTGCCTCCAACAGGGTCGCTATGCCAACCTCGAGCGCGGCACTGCTCGATAATCCTCCGCCCAGTGGAACCGTGGACCGAATCACAGCCTCAAACGGCGGTACCGCGAATCCGCGCTCTACAAATCCGGCCACGACACCTTGCACATAGTTCGACCAACTAGCCGGCCCGGGCTGTATTTTGCCACTGACTTCAAGAAAGGCGGCTTCATTCTTGTTGCTGCTGATAACCCGAGCTCCCGGCCGCCCCGAGGGATCGCGATGCTGGCTCGATTTGGCCGCCGCAACGACCACATATCGTTCAATCGCCATCGGCAACACAAAACCGTCGTTGTAATCGGTGTGCTCTCCGATCAAGTTCACTCGACCCGGGGCTACGGCAACATACTCAGGATCACGCAAGAATAGCTTTCGAAACTCGCCGACGGCTTCGCATCGAAGCTTTTCGAGCGAACCCACCGACGAATCATTTTCCTGAACATTGTTTGTCATTCATCATTGCCTATATTTCGTCCGTCGACTGAATCCAGCCGTCAACTATTACCACCAATTGAGAGTTTCTTACCGGTCGTCGCCCACCATTTCCAGCATTTGCTTGTGTAGCGCCGGTGTAGCAGCCGCCACGAATCGTGGAATGTTCAAATCCAATGGGCCGCCGCGGTAATCGGTAATGATACCCCCCGCTTCTCGGATCATCAGTGCTCCAGCAGCCACATCCCACGCCTTCGTATTCCCGCCCCAGTAGGCATCGAAGCGGCCAGCTGCCACATAACACAAATTCAGCGCCGCCGAGCCAGTGCGCCGCAGTGCTTGCGCAGCAACGGCCACCCGTACCATTTCGGCCAATTCGCGGCTTTCCGGTGTCATCTGGGGTGGTAAACTGACCGCCACTACCGCCTGTTCAATTCGTTCCACTTTGCTGACGGTTAGCCGTCGCTCATTTAGATAAGCACCCTGGCCGGCTTGCCCAGTAAAGCATTCCCGAGACACTGGATCGTAGACTGCTCCGCATACTAGCTCCTTACGCCTTTCCAGAGCCACTGAAACGCAATAATGGGGTATCTGGTGGACGTAGTTCGTGGTGCCATCAAGTGGGTCGACAATCCAGCGGAATTCCGCATTGGCGGGGCCCTTCGAACCTCCTTCCTCGCCCAGAAACGAATGATCTGGGTAGGTCGAAAGCACAATCCGCCGGATTTCCTCCTGGCTGGCCAAATCGGCTTCAGTTACTAGGTCGGCCGGGGCTTTTTCCCGGGCAGCGATCCTTCCCACCCAATCCAGAAGTACTTGGCCGCCTGCCCGGGCGGCCTGTTCACAGGTTTTGAGGAAGTCCGTCATAGCAGACTCACGATTGGTGGCTTTTCGACCATTTTAAGGGATTCGGCGGATCTGGCTGATTTGGATCGCTCATTTGTGACCAAGTCTAAACGTGTTCGATCTCGGCCAAGTACCCACCTAGAGGGGCTAAACTTTGGGGGTCAATAATTTTTAAAAAATTTCCCCCGAATGCTGGACTTTTGAAAACAACCTGTTATCATCGCGTTTGTGGATAAGGGAGCACGGCTCAACGGAACATTCGGACATTTGCCTCAATTTTAATCTCGGGTGCAATTGCCTTATATTTTTTATCCTGCTGAATGATCCGTAACAACGGTGGCCTCTTCTCTGTTCCGGCCCCGCCGCCTTACGCAAGTGAGCGGCGGGGTTTTTTATTGCCTGTGTTGGCCGTTCTTGTCCTTCGCATGCCATGATTGCTCGCTGGCAGCTCGATGGCAACATTGCCGCGATAATTTCTGCGGCCGCAGATGCGAAAATCGATCTGGCTAGGCCGGAGCGAGGACTTGCTGTACATCTCTCGGGCCCAGATCGGTTAGCGTCTCCGCTGCAAATTCTGGGAGTTGCACTGGCCGATCAACTGACTGTTCAGACCGAGCGAATTGACGCCTATACGCGCGGGACAGATCTGGTGGTGATCTACGGCGAAACGCCGACTCGCCGCCTGCGCTCACAAGTGTATTGGCGCAGCATTGCTGCGGAGGACTTCGCCGCCAGCTTCGCGCCGTACGTTGTCATTGCATTCGATTTGATTCTTTCGTCGAACACCAGTTTGCTGGATAGCGATCCTCAATCGAATGTCCGCTCACTGGTTCCGTCTGCCGCTCAGATGATGCATTGGGAGCGAACCGCCACCAGCGATTTGCAGGCTCAGCAAATTTCGCTGCTGCAAATGGTCGGCAATTCCAGCCGGCTAGCCGTCACGCCCCAGAGCAACGCTGCAGGCTGTTTCTTAACTCGATTCAACCACATTCCCTTCAGTTACGTGGAAATGGTCCATCCGGCGGATTTTTGTTCCAGCACAGTAACGTTTGCAAACGCACAACAAACCGTTGAACCAAGTGCCTTGATCGAACATCAACTCTTCCGCCAACGATTGGAAAAGGGCGTAATTTTACGAGCCAGGGTTCGTTCGGCCGTGGTAGCCCGGCACAACGATGAAGCGGCCGCAGTAGCCGCCTTTAAACAGTTCGCGGCTACGGAGCCGCCGTTAACGACGTGAACGTTTTGCCCCACAGCGCCGCGAAATTAGCATAGGAAAAACTGCCGCCCTCCACTAAACTCCCTAAATACTCAACTGGTTCGTTTTGCCTTTACTCCAAGGCGAAGCGGCACTACGAGCGTTATGTACGTCAGTTCTTGTTAGAACCCATGGATACGGCGCACGGAGGCATCCATGCTGCAGCGTCCCTTCCGCTTTTTACACGCGGCTGAATTAGATCTCGACAATCCGTGTCAAATTGCGGCCGAAGTGCCGAATCATCTGATCGACCTTCTCGTCGACACTCCGCTGTTGGCGGCCACCAAATTGTTCGATGCCGCCCTGCATCAGCGTGTTGATTTTGTTGTGTTATCGGGCAATGTCATCGACCCGCGCCGGGCAGCACCACACGAATTACTATTCCTTGTCCAGCAATTTCAGCGGCTGGCCGATCGCAATATTCCTGTCTATTGGTCGGGCGGATCGGCCGACTCGCTCCCCCAATGGCCGCCATACGTTGTCTGGCCGAGTAATGTGCATCAGTTTCCGAGCGGTCATGTCCAGCGTTATCGACATGAAATCGCTGGCGCCGTGGTGTGCGAGATCATTGGCTGGGGCCACGGTGCGTCGCAACTGCCCCGGCCATACGACTTCGCTCCAACGAGTGCGGACATCTTTTCTGTTGCCCTGGCACACGCCAATTGGAACGCCGGCGCTCTGGGCGAAATTGGCATCGACTATTGGGCGCTGGGTGGACCACACAATCGCTCCACGCCGCTGGAGTTAAACTGCATAGCCCATTTTGCAGGAAGTCCGCAAGGAAGATGTTTGACCGAAACGGGTCCCCACGGTTGCACGATCGTGGACGTCGATGAACATTCACATGCTCATCTAACGCCCATTGCTTGCGATGTCCTGCGCTGGCTATCGCCGCAGTTGTCATTGCCAGCCACAGCCGACCGCGGAGACTTGGAACGATTACTACTTGAACGAACCGAACAATTCTCGGCCGAGTCTCCCGGCGTTGCCCTATTGGTAACGTGGCAGATCGCGTGCCAAGGTGCGCTTCGCTTCGCCCTCAAGCACGAATCCTTAGGCGCCGAATTAATTTCTAAACTCCGTCAGAATTTCGGCCACAGGCAAATACCCATTTGGACGTTGGCAATTGACGCCGCACTATCTGATCAATTACCGGCATCGTGGTATGCCGAAGAAACACTCCGCGGCGATTTTCTACGAGCGGTTCAGCAATGCTCACCAGGCTTCTCATTCGGCCAAGAGCGAAATGCCGTTGCGGATCGGCACGGAACCATCGTGAATGATCGTGAGTTGTCCGGGGAACAACAACTCGTACTGACTTTCCCGGAAAATCTGACCGAGCTCCTTTCGGCAGACAACCAATTGACGATATCTGCCGACTTGCTTGCCCAAATCGGGCCTGCCATGGATTCACCGGATGCCCGCCATCGGCTGTTGCAGGAAATCACATCGCTGGGAGCAGATTTGCTCAGCCCCACGGAGGCTCAGCGATGAAACTAACCGAGGCGCATGTTGACGGATTCGGTGTCTGGACCGACCTGACTTTGGCAGAGCTCTCGCCGCATTGCACAGTATTCTACGGCCCCAACGAGGCGGGCAAATCTACACTGTTGCAGTTTATCCGCGCGGTGCTATATGGTTTTTCTCCCGCGCGTACGGCGCGATACCTGCCGCCTCTGCACAGTGCAACCGCAGGCGGATTTCTGACGGTCAGCACACCGGACGATGGCCGATTGCACATTTCTCGGCACGAAAACGCTCAACATCCGCTCGGCAGTGTAAAGGTTGAAGCCGCGGATGGCACGGTCCAAAGCGATGCCCATTTAAACCGACTGCTTCACGACGTTGACGAAACGATGTTTCAAAACGTATTTGCCGTCGGTTTGCAGGAATTGCAGGAATTGGGCACGCTCACGGAATCCGAAGCCGCGCGCTGGTTGTACGTACTCACTGCTGGTTTAGATCGAGTTTCGCTGTGTGACGTGCTGACCGAATTGGAAAATTCACGCCGCCGGCTCTGGTCCGATCAACCCGCTTCACAAATCGGCCAATTGTTGTCTCAGCGAAGCCGCTTGCACGGCGAAGTTGGGGAGCTTTCCGGTTTTTCGCGGCAATTAGGACAGCTCGTAGTGGAACGCACGGCCGCCGAACAACAGATCGCGAAGCTGGAAAGCGTACTGGTGGAACAAGAGGCTGCCTGTCGAAAAGGGGAAACCGTCGCGGCAATTCACGGTCCTTGGCAGCGCCGGCGCGATTTGATCGCTCGCCTTGAAACCTTCGGTCCCGTCGCCCAATGGCCGCCCGACGCAGTCTCGCGCATGAAGCGCATTGCCGTACTAATTCAGCAGTCACGCCGCAAAAAACACCGCGTAGCAAATCGGCACAAGGCTTTGGCCCACGAGTTACGATCCATCAAACCGAATCCAGTACTTGCACGCCAAGCAGTTCGAATTGACGCGCTCGCGGAAAACGAATCGTGGATCATGTCGCTGGAACAAGAAATTCGTCAGGCCGAGGAAACGGTCAAACGATTGAGCGCCGACCGCCAGACTCAACAAGACCGCTTAACTGGCACGCTCGGCACTAATGCAGTCCCAAATTCGCCGCAGCAAATCGTCTTGCCGACTCACATAGACCAGAGTGTATGGCGATCGTTGCGGCGTCCGGCGGCCGCATTATCGCAGGCCCGTCGGCTTGCCCATGAGGAAAAGCAAAAAATCGAACAGCAGCATTCCGTTCCACAGCGACCGCGCGACGATTTGGAGCAAGCGCTTGCTGCGCGCGGCCAAAAGAATCTCACCGCTGCATTGGAAACCGCCGGACAGCGAGTCGCTCAGCTCCGGCGGCGCATTCAATTAGACGAGCTTATCGAGCAACTTGCGCACAACAAAACTGAATTAGAACAATCAATTTCCGGATATCTGGAACGACAAATCTTACCTCCCTGGATGCTGTTGTTGCTCGGCGGAATCTTTGTGCTGGGCGTGGTATTGATCCTGGGCGGTTTACTATTGCCGGGCTCATTCACCGGCTCGTTGGGTTGGCCCATGGCTTGGCTTGGCTTGCTCGGAGTTGGATCGGCTGTCGCCGCCAAATATACGATGGAACGATCGGCGGCCAACCAATTGGAAGCCAGCCGTAGGCAATTGGCCCTCATCGAATCGCAAACCAAGCAAGCAGATTCAGAACGAACCGAATTGGATCGTACCTTGCCCAAAGCGGGCGTCTCATTGGCGGCAAGGTTGCAAACAGCCCAACAGGACTTGGCCAAGCTGGAAGAATTACTCCCGTTGGATGCCCAGCGCCAATCGATGCAGCAGGCCTCCCAGGATGCCGACGCTCGCCGCGCCCAAGCCGAGCATGGCTATCAACAGGCACTCGACGATTGGCAGACAGCGCTTACTGATCACGGTTTGCCAGATCATTTGATGCCCTCGCACGTGCGGGCAATGTTCGCCGCCGCGGAACAACGGACCATCGTCGAACGACAACTCACGGAGGCCCAATCGGAATTGGATCGCCGCCGTCGGGAGTTGACGACGTTTTCCAGCCGCCTGGCACAAGTGTTTTCGGCCGCCGAAATGTTGCCGCAATCCAACGTCGTCAGCGAGCAACTGCGGCAATTAAGGCGCGAACTTTCGGACGAAGAAACTCGCCAAAAACAGCGGGAATTGATTCTCCTGCGGCAGCGAAAATTGCGGCGCCACCACCGTGCCGCCATCCAGCGGTTGCGCCGATTGCGAAACCGCCGCAAACAGTTGCTTCGAATTTGCCACGCGACCGACCTAGCTGACTTCCGCCGTCGCAGTGCCGAATTCTCGCAGATCGCTTCGCTCGTGGCTCAGCGCGATTCGGCCGCAAAAGAAATTTCCTCGCTGCTTGCTAATTATACAATGCAAATCGGCAGCGCTGCAGAAACCGAAATCTCAGCGCTCGTAGGCAACGCCCCTGTTGAGCAACTCGCATCTCAACTTGCCGAAAGTCGCCACCAGCTAGACGAAACACGTCGCCAGCAGCGACAACTGTTCGAAGAGTGCGGTCGACGAAACGAACAAATTCGTCTGCTTTCCACCGATCGTCGGCTGGCCCGTAAGCGCTTTGAGTTGGCCCAAGTCGAACAACGCCTGGCAGCCGCCTTAAGCCGGTGGCAAACGCTCACACTCACGCATCGCTGGTTGGAATTAATCAAGCAGCATTACGAACGGCATCGGCAGCCGGAATCATTGCGCGAGGCTTCGGAATATCTAACACAAATGACCGGCGGACGATACCGACGCGTCTGGACCCGCTGGGGCGAAAATGTTCTGCTCGTGGACGATAGCGAGGGACGCACCCTAACGGTTGAAGTGCTGAGCCGCGGCACACTGGAGCAACTATTTTTAAGCCTGCGGCTGGCACTGGTTAGTTTGTTTGCCCGCCGTGGAGTGGAATTGCCGATGGTGCTAGACGACGTGTTAGTAAACTTCGATTTGGAACGTGCCACTTCCGCCGTGCAAGTACTACATGACTTTTCCCGACGCGGTCATCAATTACTGGTATTCACTTGCCACGAACACCTGGCGCGGCTTTTCAAAAAACATCGGATGGACGTGCGCCGTTTGCCCAGCGAGCACCGCTCAGGTCGGGATCAACCGTTTCTCGTGGAATCGCCATCGCCGCCCCAGCGCAGCCGAACGCGCCGATTAAAAGAAGAAAATGAACAGCCACAGGCAGCCATAAAACAGGTCCCGGCGCAACCGCCGCCCGCGGAGCCCCCAATCTTGATTTTGCCGTCGGAACCCATGCGCCTCGATTCGGCCGAGCAAGTCGTGCGTCTCTCTCCGATCATACGCCGCTGGGCATATTGGCAAGAGGAAGTAGATCAATCTGCCCCCATAAACATAGCTTCGTCCAAATCCGAGTCGCTCAAGCCTGCAGCGGTTGAAAGCATCAAACAGCTTCAGCACTTCGAGGACAACCATCCCTCCCTCATCATCGTGGATGAGGAAGCGATCGACCAACCGTAACGGCCCTAGTTTTCGCCAAAAACCCGCTGAAAACCCGCTACACTTGAGGTTGGTCCCTTCCAGCAAATTCGCTAATATTCCCGGCTTGCCAACGTTCAAATGGATGGGGGAAGCGGGCGCATTTTTTGTCTGCTAGCTATCTCCGCCAGCAGTGCACGGTTGTCCGTCAGTATCGCCCCGTCTACTAACTCGGAATCAGAGAGGATTGGCTCGCCGAATGAGCCAGCGAGTTTTCACCACGGATGGTGATTAATGTCAGAGCAGCAGTTTTCTGCACACAATGCCGATCCATCGTCGTCAGACGAAGGAAATGCGCAATCACCGCTTGCATCCGACCACCACTCTTCACAAGGCTCATGGCTCACGCCCGGTCTGCTGGCGATAACACGCCTCGTGCTGCGTTTTCCGGTTTTCACGCTATCGCTTGCCGTAGGTCTGTCGGTGGCGTGCGCGATCTACGCATTCGGCCATTTGAGTTATAAAACTAACCGTCTCGATCTCTTAAATCCCAAGAGCGATCACAACCGACTGTGGATCGAGTACGTCAAAGAATTTGGCGACGAGGACGATGCAGTCATTGTCGTCGAAGGGCCCGGCCGCGATCAGGTCGTACCCGTCTTGGAAGAACTTTCCACGGCGCTGGGACGTGAAAAACAGTTATTCCACGCCGTCTTGCACGAAGTCGATCTAAGCAAAATTCGGGCAAAAGGCTTGCACTACTTGCCCGCCGATCAGCTTAAAGGCATCAACCAATATCTCGATGAAGCGGTCCCGATTGTTACCGGTGATTGGTCCCGTCTCCAAGTTGGTAAACTTGTTGGCGGAAATGCGCAATTGCTGCAAGCAGCTGCGGCCGGAGCCCAGGGAGTAGATCCCAATTTTGCTCTCCAGCGGCTAGATCGTACCATTAATAGCCTGCTAGCTCAGTTCGGCACACAACCGCACTATCTAAGTCCGTTGCCTGGTATGCCGGACGCGCTGGCGGTCTTAAGCGAGTTAGGGACTGAATATTTCGTCGCCAAAGAAGGACGCATGGGCTTTGTGCTCTTGCGAATCGCCGTGGCAAAAGACGAATTGGCGGGCGGCAGCGAGGCCGTTCGTTCTTTGCGCGAATTGATCGCTGATATTGAGCTGCGGCATCCGAACGTGAAGATCGGCTTAACCGGTTTGCCGATCATGGAAAACGACGAGATGCAGTCCAGCCAATCGTCGATGCTCTGGGGAAGCATGCTGTCTTTGTTGGGCGTGGTCGTGATTGTCATCGCCGGCTTTGGCGGAGTGCGGCACGCCCTGCTAGCCAACATAGTGTTGCTAATCGGTACCGGATGGGCCTTTGGTTATGCCGCAATTGCCGTGGGCCATTTGAACATTTTGAGTATCACTTTTACTGCCACATTGATTGGCGTGGGAATCGACTACGGCACCTACTACGTCTCTCGCTACTTGCAGTTTCGCCGCGAAGGAAAAAATTGCGAAGACGCGCTCCTGACCACCACGCGTGTGGCCGGACCCGCCATTCTCACCGGGGCCATGACGACCGTAGTCGCCTTTTTTGCTACGGGCACGACAAACTTCACGGGCATTGCCGAGTTGGGAATTATTGCTGGCGGCGGCATTTTGCTCTGCGCTTTGGCCCAGCTATTTGTTTTGCCGCCGCTGGTTCGTGTAGTCGACGAAAGCCGCCTCGGGCAGCGCCTTCCAAAACCGGTGCCTGTACACAAGGGTATTGGTCTGCTGATGAAAGCACCGCGGCTAATCATGATGATTGCCGTCGTCGTAACCATCACGGCCAGCTGGGGCGCAAATCGCTTATGGTATGATTACAATCTGCTCAACATGCAACCCGAGGGTCAGGAAAGCGTAGAGCTGGAGAAAAGGCTACTGTCGGAATGCGATCAAAGTGTTTGGTATGCATTGTCGTTTTCCGATAGCCGTGAAGAGCTACTCAAGCGCAAGGCAAAATTTCTAAAATTACCCACCGTCGAACGCACCGAGGAAATTGCCTCCCTATTGACTTCCGATGACGATCTCAAGCGGCCCATTATTGCCAATATTGCCAGTCGTCTGGCTACGCTTCCTGAACGGCCGCCCCTCATCGCCGTCGATCCGCTGGACGACTTGGGCGCTGTCTTGGCGCAAACGCAGGAGTTAATTGAACGCAATCCTAATGCCGTCAATTGCGCTCGTCATTTGGAGCTGTTACGCGACGCCATGCGCCGCCTCACAGCTTCCGATTGCTATGCCAAACTATCGCAATTCCAGCAGCAAGTGGCGGGCGACTTGCTCAGTAGGCTGCACACATTGCGCGCCGTGGCAAACCCCGAACCGCCCCAGTTGACCGATTTGTCGTCCAGCCTCGTGAGTCGATTTGTTGGTCAAAACGGTAAATTCCTCTTGAAAATTTACGGTCGCGGCGACATCTGGAACATGGATGCCCTGACTCGCTTTGTGCAGGAAGTACGCAGCGTTGATCCGCGTGCCACCGGCAATCCACTGCAAACCTATGAATGTTCGTTGGAGATGAAGCGAAGCTACCAGTACGCCACGCTACTATCGGTCATTGTAATATTTTGCGTTCTATACATCGATTTTCGCAATCTTAAACACGTCGCGCTGGCCGCCATTCCACAATTCATGGGCATCGCCGTTACATTTGGCCTCTTGGGCTATATGAACACGCCTTTAAACCCTGCAAATCTAATCGCGGTGCCAATCATTCTGGGTATCGGCGTCGACTACAGCGTATACATTGTCCACGAATTTTTGGAACAAAAAGGGCGCTATCGCATGTCGCCCGGTACCGCCGTGGCCGTAACCGTCGATTCCCTAACAACACTAATCGGCTATGGCAGTCTGTTGATTGCCAGCCACCGCGGGTTGCAAAGTTTAGGCCGAGTGTTAACCATTGCCGTCACTTTTTGTACGCTGATGTCGGTAGTTGCCTTGCCGGCGTTTCTAACCTGGATATCCCGCAAGCGTCCGCTGGTGCCTTGGGTCGGCGATGCCGTGATCAGCTACGATCACGACCGCGCCGAGTTGGAACCCGACAACGACAACTTCACCGATGCACGCCGCGCAGCTTAATCTCAGCTGCCATCTGACCGACTTGTGCAACTCTTGTGTGCCGGAATTGCCTTTGAGTATTGCCCCGCGATGCGCTACAATGCCGCTGCTGGGAGCATAGTAGAGCGTAACTTACGAAGCGTTGTGCCTTGTACGCCGGGCGTTTCTCTCCACCACATGGTTTTTTCATGAGCGTACCCACTACGCCTTCGCCACGGCTCACACTCGTTCAGTGGCTTGTCTGCATCATTGCCGCCATCGGTTTTGCGTTCGATACGTTTGTATTACTGATATTGCCGTTGATCCTGAAGCCGGCGCTCGTGGAGTTCGGAATTCAGCCCGGCTCGGCCGAATTCACCAAATGGCGGGCGCTCCTGTTTTTCGTACCGGCCGTGGTCGGCGGAATTTTCGGTTTGCTCGGCGGTTATCTGACCGATCGGTTGGGCCGTCGCCGCGTGTTAACGTGGAGCATTTTGATTTACGCTATTTCGGCATTCGCTGCCAGTTATTCTACCAGCGTACTCATGTTGCTCGTCTTTCGTTGCACGTCGTTTATTGGCGTGTGCGTAGAATTCGTGGCTGCCGTGGCATGGTTGGCAGAGCTGTTTTCAGACCCCCATCAGCGCGAACGAGTGCTAGGTTACACGCAAGCCTGCAGCTCTTTCGGCGGATTGCTCATCGCCGCCGCCAACGGCTTGGCCCTCAAATGGGCTGCCAGTCTGCCGGCGATCGGCTTGCCCGATTGGTTAAGTTCGCTCGGCGCCATCAAAGAACCACACGCTGCCTGGCGCTACACGCTGATGTCGGGATTGATTCCGGCGATACCCCTAATTTTGATCCGCCCTTTTTTGCCCGAGTCTCCCACGTGGAAACAAAAAAAACTTGCCGGCACGCTCAAGCGCCCCAGCATTGGTGAGCTGTTCGCGCCGCAATTGCGCCGCACCACAATCATTACCACAATCATGTTCGCGCTTAGTTTCGGTGCGGCCTTTGGAGCCATTCAGCAAATGCCGCAAATCGCCTCCGGCATGCCCGACGTCGTGGCTCAAACCACAGGCAAACCCGTTCCCGCGCAAAAGGAAATCGAGCAGAAAGCCGCCTCCGACTACGCCAAGGTCCAGGAAATTGGCGGTCTGGTCGGACGATTTATTTTAGCGCTACTGGTCGTCCGAATCGTTAGTCGACGATCGCTGCTGCGTGTGTTTCAAATCCCCGGTCTCATTGTCTTACCGCTTGCCTTCGGCTACATGGCGTTGAACAATCGATTGCTGTTCACAGCCGGCTCCTGGCATGTCACTCTATTCGATGTCGGAATTTTCTTAGCCGGATTATTTACCGTGGCCCAATTCAGCTTTTGGGGCAATTATTTGCCGCGCGCATTTCCGCTGCATTTGCGCGGCACCGGCGAAGGTTTTGCCGCCAACATTGGCGGGCGAATGATTGGCACCTCCTTCGCCGCCCTAGCCAGTTTTATGGCTTCGCTCAGCTTTATCCCCGGAAAAGGAGACGCAGAAAAAATGGCCTACACCGCCGCCATCCTCGGTTTCAGCGTATATCTAATAGGGCTGATATTGTCGTTCTTCTTGCCCGAGCCCAAACAAGAGATTTTACCGCAGTAGCGCGGCGCCCAATTCCTAACACGTAGAAATTGACCCTCACACGCCGGATTTTTACAATTCAATCGCAATTGCCGCATGGAAGGCCTTTCCGCGTCCCATCGGTGCAAAGAATCCTCATGCGAATGTTTCGCTTCACGTCCTGGCTTCTAATTACTTTGCTCGCATGTGCGGCATTCCTCGCCGCCATCTCAGGCTGCGACAACTCGACTGGTAGCAACAAAACGGGCGCATCAGGAAATACAACAGACGCTCCGACTTCCGGCCGCATTAAAATTGTCTCCAGCCTGCCTCGTACCGGAAGCGCCAAATTGCAGACCGATACCATGGTAAACGGCATTCAATTGGCATTGGACGAAGCCGGCCACAAAGTCGGCGACTTCACGATCGAATACGAAGACAAGGACGATGCCACCGCCGCCACCGGCGATTGGACTCCCGATGCTGAAGGCAACAATGCCCGCCAGGCCGCTAATGATCCAGACGTAATGGTCTACATCGGCCCCTACAATTCCGGCGCGGCCAAAGTCTCCATGCCGATTCTCAACCGCGCCGGGTTATTGATGATCAGTCCCGCCAACACTGCCGTCGGCCTCACCAAGCCCGGCCTGGGCGAACCGGACGAACCTAAAATCTATCAGCCCAGCGGCAAGAAAAACTACACCCGGGTTGTTCCCGCCGACGATTTGCAAGGTTCCTGCGCAGCCGAGTGGGCCAAACAAATGGGGGTCAAAACCGTCTACATTCTCGACGACAATTCGGTCTACGGCAAAGGTATTGCCGAAATGTTCAAACAGCGCTGCGGCGAATTGGAAATCGAAGTGCTGGGCCACGACAGCATCGACACCAAGGCCCAGGAATTTCGCTCCAAAATGACCAGCATTAAGGCTCTAAAGCCCGACTTGATTTATTACGGCGGCACCACGCAAACCAAGGGCGGCCAAATCTGCAAAGACATGGTCGCCGCCGGTCTGACGTGCAAACTGATGGTACCCGATGGCTGCATGGAAAACGCGTTCATTCAGGCCGCTGGCCCCGAAAACGCAGATGGGCGCGTCTATTTAACTTTCGGCGGAGTGCTGCCGGAAAACCAGACCGGCAAAGGCAAGGATTTTGTCGAAAAGTACAAAGCCAAGTACGGCGCAATGCCCGAGGCCTACGCCATCTACAGTTATGAGGCCGCCAACGTTGCGCTCGAGGCTATTCGGAAGGCGGGCAAGAAAGATCGCACCGCCATTATCGACGCTGCCTTCGCCATTAAAGATTTCCCCGGGGCGCTGGGTACCTGGTCCTTCGACGAAAATGGCGATACCACGCTCCACAAACTCAGCGGCAGCATTGTGCATAATGGCAAATTCGAATTCGATAAACTGCTCGGTAATGACGATCAAAAGAAGTAACCTTAAACTGGCCTTCGTCCGATCTAGCCGCACGCCATGCGCAGCCCGACAACGATAGACTCCTGACCCCTGACTCCTGTCCCGCATGCTACCTCTGCTGCTGGCCGCCGACTCTATTTCCGGTTGGCAACTTTTTGTCCAGCAGTGTCTTAATGGGCTGACCTATGGCGCTTTGATCGCGCTGATTGCACTTGGTTATACGATGGTCTATGGAATCATCGGCTTGATCAATTTCGCCCACGGCGATTTGTTTATGCTCGGCTCGTTTCTCACGCTCAGTTTAATCGGCGCATTTGGTTTAGATACAACGGATTCGACAGCCTTACTTGCCGTCGGCATTGTGGCTTTGTTGGTGCTGGTTGCACTCTTCTGTGCGCTACTGAATTTTTTCGTCGACCGACTCATTTACAAGCCGTTGCGGCAGGCGCCGAAATTGGCCCCCTTGGTGTCGGCCATCGGCGTCTCATTCATCTTTCAAAATATCGGCTTGCTCTGGAAAGGGCCGGCTGACTTAAGCGTTCCCAAGCTGATCTCGCAGCGGAATTTGTTGGGCGATTCGGCCATCACGTTTACGCCCTCCGACGCCGTGCTGTTGGTAGTGGTAATGACGATCATGGCCGCACTCACCGTCCTCGTAAAATTCACGCGGTTAGGCAAATCAATGCGGGCCGTATCGCAGGATCCCATGGCCGCGCAACTGATGGGTATTAACGTGGAACGTGTCATCGGCGGCACCTTTCTTATCGGCGGTGCGCTGGCCGGCTTCGCCGCGGTTATTTACGCCATGTACATCGGCACCGTTGGTTTCCAAATCGGTTACATCAATGGCTTATATGCTTTCACCGCCGCTGTACTTGGTGGAATCGGCAACATTCCTGGCGCCGTACTTGGTGGACTGGTAATCGGCATGGTGCGGTCGCTGGGCTCCGCATATGTCGAAGAGCGCTGGACCCCCGCCATCATCTTCGGCATCCTGATTGTGATTTTGATCTTTCGTCCGTCGGGCTTGCTGGGCGAGCGCACTCGGGAAAAGGTTTGATGCCAGCCACAATTTAACAGCGAAAACATGGATTCATCACGGAAACATTGGGCCTACCGACTTTGGCGATCGGGCATTTTTGCCCTGGCCGTTTTCGCGCTGTTTCCGTTTGCCTGCGCAGCAGCCCGTTCTATATTCCCGTCTTTGGGTCCGACTTTTGGCAATTCCTTGGGCGATCAACTTTCCACGCTATTCATTTTTGCCATTCTGGCGCTGGCGCTGAACGTCGCGGTGGGCTACACCGGCCTCTTGCAATTGGGCATCGCCGCATTCTTCGGCATCGGCGTGTACATCACCGGCATTTTGCGTGTTCCGTCCTATCCATTTCAATTGCCATTTACGGTTGTTCTTGTGCTCTCGGCGTGCGGCGCCGGGATTTGCGGATTGATTTTGGGCGCCCCAACGCTTCGACTGCGGGGCGACTATCTGGCGCTGGTCACACTCGGCTTCGGCGAAATGGTAAAAGTCACGCTGCGCAATTTGGAGGAAATCACCGCCGGTACCAAAGGCCTCAATCCCATTCCCGCGCCGCATTCACCACAATGGTTCGCCACTGCGATCGGTTGGCTGGGGATCGAAAACAGTTGGGAAACTGATTACCGCTTGTTCTACTTTTTGACGCTCGGGCTCGTCATGGTGGTGGTTATTCTGCTGGCAAATCTGGAAAACTCCCGCCTTGGCCGCACCTGGATTGCCATCCGCGAAGACGAACTGGCCGCCACCTGCATGGGCATCAACGCCCCGCGCGCCAAGTTGGCTTCGTTTGCCGTGAGCGCCGGTATAGCCGGTTTAGCCGGCTGCTTATATGCAACCAAGCTGACCACAACCGCTGATCCAAATTCCTACGACTTCAATCGCTCCATCATTATGCTTTGCTGCGTGATCCTTGGCGGCCTGGGAAGTTTGCGCGGTGTCCTGTTGGGAGTGCTGCTGCTGTTGGGTTTCGACAACATTGTCTCGCCGCAAATCAACTCATTGCTTCAATCCTGGCTCCAGAAGACAGGCGGCGATTTGCACGCTTCGCCGTTTACTGAGCGACTATTGTCGTTCAGTAATTGGCGATTGATGGTTTTTGGACTGGCCTTGGTTGCAATGATGCGATTCCGGCCTGAAGGTTTGTGGCCTTCACGCCGCATGCAGCACGAACTGCATTCCGCAGATTAGAAATTTCGTCATTCATTATTGTAAACATGCCGCTCCTCGATATTCACAAGTTGACCATCCGCTTCGGCGGACTAACAGCCGTCAGCAATGTCGATTTGCAAATCGAGCCGGGCCAAGTGTATTCCGTCATCGGCCCCAACGGCGCCGGTAAAACAACCGTCTTCAACGCCATCACAGGCATCTACGAACCGACGGCAGGGACAATTTTGTTCGATGGTCACCGGCTGCAGCGTCCGGTCAATTGGCGATTATTTGTCGCCTGCACGCTGATCGGAATCCTCACGGCGTTTACTGCCGCGGCGGTAACAGCAAATATCGACAGTCTCTGGCGTGCCACCATCAAACGCAATTACGATTTCGCCACACAACAATTTTACACAACCGAAGCCTGGCACGATTTGTGGGAGTATCTGCACGGCGCACTTGCCGTCGAACCGCAACCACGCGGTCGCTGGGCCGTCGTTACCACCGATGGCGAACCCCTCCTTGGATCTTCTGCCAATCAGCTCAATCGCCAAGCCGCCCAAGAGCAGCGCGAGCAGCTTCGGCAGCTGGTCGAAAGCGGATCACCGATCGAACCAGCCCCGCATGGCGGCCGATGGGCCATCCTTTCTGCCGACGGCCAAAAAACGCTGGCGGATTATGCCGCGCAAGCCACTGCGATTCGAATTGCCTCCGCCATCAACGCCGTACATGACGATCAACGAGATAGGCTACGTCGTGAGTGGATCGCATTGTTCGCAGGATTCGTTTTAGGTTCCGCCGGCACTTGGGTTGTTTGGAATCGAGCGCGATGCACTCCGGATGTCATTTCACTGGCCGGCATCGCACGTACGTTTCAAAATATCCGCCTCTTTCCCGACATGACCGTAATGGAGAATGTGCTGATTGGACTGGATCGCAGCCAGAGTCGGAACCCTTTACGAATGATGTTGCGAACACCAGGAATTCGCCGTGAAGAAGCTGCCCTGCGCCAGAAAGCCCGCGCAGCACTCAAGTTTGTCGAGCTCCACGACAATGCAAACGCACTCGCCAAATCACTGGCCTATGGCGATCAGCGGCGATTGGAAATCGCCCGGGCACTGGCCACACAGCCGAAACTGCTGCTCCTCGACGAACCGGCCGCAGGCATGAATCCGGCTGAAACAACTGGCCTAATGCAGCTTATCCGCCGCATTCGCAAGGCAGGAATCACGGTTCTGTTGATCGAACATCATATGAACGTCGTAATGGGTATCTCCGATCGAATTGCCGTTCTCAATTACGGTCAACGAATTGCGGAAGGACCGCCCGAAGTTGTCCGCGGCGACCCAAAGGTCATCGAAGCGTACTTAGGTAAAGAAAGCGATTAAGCAATTACCATGGCGGCATTGCTGCAAATCACCGGCGCCTTTGCTGGTTACGGAGCCATCGAGGTCCTCAAAGATGTTTCGCTCGAAGTGCAACCCGGCGAAATCGTAACGATTATCGGCGCCAACGGCGCTGGAAAAACGACAACCTTGATGTGCATTTCCGGCGTAAACCGGTTGCGGGCCGGCAAAATACTTTTCCAAGGACAGGAAATACACCATCTGCCGCCCCACGAAATTGTGCGACTCGGACTGTGCCAATCGCCGGAAGGGCGAAAGATTTTTCCCCGACTGACCGTGCTGGAAAACTTAGCGCTCGGCGCTATCACTCGCGACGATCATCCCGGTATCCGCCGCGATCTGGAGCACATTTACAGTCTATTTCCGATTCTACGGGAGCGCACCAAACAGCCCGGCGGTACACTTTCGGGCGGCGAACAGCAAATGCTGGCCGTAGCCAGAGCACTGATGGCGCGCCCCAAATTGCTGCTATTGGATGAACCCTCCCTGGGCCTCGCGCCATTGATCGTGACGAAAATCTTTGAAGTCATCCGCACACTCAATCAGGACGGAATCGCCGTCCTGCTTGTCGAACAAAATGCGCGAATGGCGTTAAAACTAGCCCATCGCGGCTACGTACTGGAAACGGGACGAATCACCATCAGCGCTCCCGCCGCCGACTTGCTGAACGATCAGCGCATAAAACACGCGTACTTGGGGGAGTAAATCTCGCAAGCCCACGGTTTGCAACCCGTGGACTCTGAAAACGAATTAAGACACAGCCGACCGCTTGCCGGGTATAGCTCAATGCTTCATCCACGGATGGTTGTAAAATAAATACAATAAGCCGAACACCACCACGGGAACCAATGCCAGAATGACAATGTTGCGCGCCATTCGCCAATTGGTTTTCCACACCATCGGCGGCCGCAGGCGCTCATGTCGACCGGTCACTTGAACCTTCTCCGGTGTATCCAAATCCGTCTTCATTTCCGCCGCCGATTGGTAACGCTCGTCGGGATCTTGCGCCATCGCATGCAGAATGATTTCTTCCACTTCGGGCGGCAGTTCCTTATTGCGTTTCCGCGGAGCGATGGGATCCCCGCCCAAGCGTGCGTTCATAATCATGTACGGATTGGCCCCGTCGAACGGAGCCGAGCCGGTCACCATTTCGTACAGCATGGCGCCCAATGCGTAAATGTCGGTGCGCGCGTCTCCCCGTTTGCCTTTGACTTGTTCCGGTGCCATGTAATCGGGTGTACCCATCGAGGGCGAAAACCCGGCAAAAGTTAACCGCCGCATGGCAGCCGCTTTGGCGATGCCAAAATCCATGATCCGCAAGCCCCCGTTCTTTAAAAGCATAATGTTTTCCGGCTTCAGATCGCGGTGAACAATCCCTTTCTCGTGCATGTACGCCAGCGCGTCGCAAATCTGGCTGGCAATTGCCAAAGCATCATTCACCGGCATCGTGCCATGCGATCGCATCACTTGCCGGAGTGTTTTTCCCTCCAACAACTCCATGGCGATGTACGGCTGGCTCTTGTCTCCATCGACCTGAATAAAATGCAAGATATTCGGATGATCAAGCATTTTCCCGATTTCCTCTTCTCGCTGAAATCGTGAAAAAAATGCCGGATCACTTTCAAATTGCATAAACGGCACCTTCACCGCAACCGTTTGGCCTGTCGTGCGGTCCAGCGCTTTGAAAATCGATGCCATCCCACTGCGGCTGATTACGCTGGTCAGCTCGAACCGGCCGTCCAGAACCTGGCCCAATTCGGTTTCGTCGTGCACCGGAGGCACAGGATCATCGTAAATGGGCAAGCCCCGGTAGTACCGAACCTGGGTTACGCTTTCGATGGCCGCCACCTGCACTGAAAGATTATCGCTGGTCCCGCGCCGCTCGGCCAATTCAATCAGCTGCCGGCAGGCATCCGTCGGAGCCACATGTGTGACAATCTCCAATAATTCATCGTCCGTTACGCACGTGTGCAGGCCATCGGAACACTGAACGATGTAATCCCCACGGTTCACTGTGCGGGAAAAGAAATCGACTTGAACCGTCGGGTCCTTTCCAATGCTCCGTGTTAGCACGCAACGCATTTCGCTGTTGGCCGCTTCGTGCACGGAAAGCAAACCCATTTTCACTTGCGATGCCGCATAATTGTGGTCGGCGGTCACCTGTTCAATCCGGCCGTTTTGAATCAAATACACCCGGCAGTCCCCCACGTTGCCCGTCACCACCTCATTGTTTCGAAAGATCGAAATCGTGAGCGTGGTGGCCATTCGGCCCTGACCGCGCATCAGCATGCCCCGGTCGTACACCGCCACGTTTGCCGCGGTGAACATTTTCCACAGGGCCTGCTTCGCGGGCGTTTCCGGCTTCAATTCCAAAAAGCGGCGCAGCGCCACTTCCACCGCCAATTGACTGGCCTGTTCGCCGTCGCCGTGCCCGCCTACGCCGTCGGCTAAAGCCGCCACCGCGCCCCTGGTTTGATACTCTTCCGGATCTTGCGGCTCCCAAAAGCCAACCCAGTCTTCATTGTTTTTGCGGGGACCGCTCGACGACTGCTGGGCATAGGTCAACTTCATGAATTCGAACGCTCCGCCTGCTGCTAAACTTGCCGTTGGCCGAAAATTGGCTCGAAAATGGATCGGATTGGCACCCGTTCTCGCTCGACTTGGCCCCGGCTCACTATATCAAAAGTTTTGTCTGATTGGTCGGCCTGATGTTAGCCCAGTAAACGCCGCCAGCAACGCAACCTAGTCGGCACAAACGCCCCACTTAATAGCATGCCATGCCTGATTCGTTAGCACTTTTTTAATACAGGCCAAAAGCGAAAGGCCCTGCATCATATCGTGTAACGCATTGTGAAACAAATACTTATAAAAACATTCCGCAGCCGCAACATTTTCGAAAATCGCTGGTACGTTACTTGCAAAATGAAGGCCGCATTAAAATCCTGGCACAGGCGGAGGCGATCGGTCGTAGTCGGCGCGCAGTGCGCGCTTTGGGTGTTCCCCCAGGAGATCGGCGTGCGGGCCAGTCGGAGATTCTTGTCGCTCTATTTAGCCAGCGGCTAGCGATTATCCACTCCGTATTTCGTTCTCTTGCCTTCTCAGTGTGCAGTTGCGCGTATTCCAAAGGGAGGCGGAAAATCCCTTCCTGCCGTCAGGCGGAGCTTTTTTAGGCGATGGGTGTGTTTCCAGTTTTTCCAATCCTTCAGCGTTTCGTTTTCTATCCTTCTGGCAATTTGAACGAGGTGTTGCATGTCTGCTGATCCTTCTAGTGGCCCGGTGATGAAAAAGACGCTCGGGCTAACCGGGCTGACGGTGAACGCCATGGCGCTCATCGCCCCAGGCGCGTTTTTATGGCTAACATTTCAAGAGCAAGCTTCGTATGGAGCGCCGATGGCCGGGTGTTCCATGTGGTTTGGTATTTTCTCCGCAGTTTTACTTTGTTTAGCCACGGCGATTTCGTACGCTGAGCTGTCGAAGCTTTACCCTGGAGCCGGTTCGTCCTACTTTTTCGCCGAACAGGCGTTTCTTTCCAAAACACATGCTTATAAATTCGCCCGCCTCGCAAAATTCGTTACAGGTTGGGCCAGCCATCTGTATTACTGGGTTTATCCTGGGTTAATGGTGGGGGTGACATCCATTCTCGTCGGCTATCTGGCGAATTACTTCTGGCCCGACACGTTCAACGGCAGTGTGAACAGTCCCACGTTGATGATCGGTTTTTGCGTCGTGTTTGCCTTGTTTGTTTCTTACATTGCATACCGCGGTGTCAACGCTTCGACGGGGGTAAATCTCGCCATCAACGTTATTCAAATCTGTGCCTTGGTTATCTTCGCATTTATCGCTTTGGGCTATCGCGTGAGCCACGGCGATAAATCGCCCGGTTGGACGCTGGACCCGGATGGCACACCCATCAACGTCGTCATTGCAACGGACGACAAGGGACAACCCATCAAGGATGATAAGACCGGCGCATACAAAATTGTGCAGGAAAATGGAAAAGACAAACCATTCACGTTGGAATATAGCCCCAGCGCCGATGGAAGCACCGGCTCGGTTCAAATGGTGGCGCCGGATGCCACTAAACCTAATGACAAGCAGGAGACTTTTCAATTTCATGACAATGCTCTGTCGGTGATTGCGCCCCACAAGTTTAGCTTCCTGATCATTCAGGCTTGCATCGCAATTTTACTTCTCGTGGGTTTTGAATCGGTCACTTCGCTGGGCGAAGAGGCGAAGGATGCCAAGCGCGACATTCCACGGGCGGTGTTGTTGTCGCTGCTTATCCAAGGTGTCGTGTGCTACTTGTTCGAGTACTTTTGCGCCAATTTTTTCCTCAACCCTGGTTATCAGCTTACTCAAGCCGCCAGTTCCGGCGCTCCTATTGGAGACATGATGAAAATCGCCGGAGCTTGGTTTTTTGGTGGTAATGCCTCTGCCGGACAAACGTTCATGCTGATTGAGGCTGCCACGGTGTTCCTGGCGTTGATTGGCACAACTTTGTCCTGCATCAACACGGGGGCTCGCGTGACGTATGCCATGGGGCGCGATGATGAAGTTCCGTCTCACTTTGGCATGTTGCACGGCAAGAATCTGACGCCCCATCGGGCCATTTGGACATTGTCGATCATCTCGATTATATTCGGGATCATCACGGTCCTGTTTTATCTGTGTGGACCGTCCGCTTCTGCCGCGATGGATACGGCGCTGACCGATGCTCAGAAGGCCAGCTTCTGGTATCCCAAGTTTTTGGTATTTTCCAGTGCCACCGCCGGAAACATACCCAATAGTCTGATCTTCGTGACGTTGATTAGCAACTTCGGCACGTTCATGCTATACATGCTGACCTGTTTTACTGCCATCGTGGCCTTCCGCGAGCATCACACTTTCAGCGGAATTAAGCACATGTTTATCCCGCTGTTTGGCTTGTTTGCCAATTTGGCGTGCATGATCTTTTACATTGTGGGGCCATTTGTGGTTGCCGGCATGAGCCCGGTCGAGCCATTTGTGGCCTTGGGAGTGGCTGCCGTCTGGGGCATTTATGGCCTCTTCTACTTCATCACTTCCGGGAAGAAGAAAGGCAAAACATCGTTTGTCAGCGGTGCCGATGCCCAAGCTCGCCGGGTATCGCCCGCATGACAGGTTCGTTCCTGGTTTCGTTTCATTAAAACTGATAACCTAGGTGCCACGGGTGGTAATCGCCCGTGGCACTTTTTATCTTTAGGTTACCGTAGCATTGAAGCGCCAGTTGGTGGTTGTGGTCGTTCGTCCGTAGCCCGGTCGTGCTCCTAAAAAAGCGCGGACCAACGGTAAATGATCGTCTGATGAACTGTCTTTTTCGATCGCATCGCTTCATAGATTCAGGGGAGCTTCCATGTTCATAAGGCGGATCATTTTTGTATGCGCCGCACTGCTCAGCCTGGCGGCCGATGCAAAACTCCTTTCGGCGCAGCAGACGAAGCCAGCCGTGGTGGCTGCGACCCAGCAAATGCCCGTCGCCGCGAATTCTTTTTCATCAGCAGCTAACTGGGCACTCCTGGCCGGCTGTTTGATCCTGCTCATGCCCGCCGGTTTCGCCTTGGTAGCCGGCGGAATGGGTCGACCGAAAAACTCGGCTCATCTGTTCGCCGTCAATCTCATGATCGTCCCTCTCGCTGGCTGTGCATTTTTTCTGTACGGCTTCGCGTTCGGTTGGGGAAATATGGCCGGCGCCCTTGCTCCTCCCGGCTGGTCTGCCGCATTTGGCGAAGATCTGAACACACTCAACCACGGACTGGGCATCGGTTCCGATCCCAGTGCCCCCGACGCTTTCACCTACGGCCTTCTAGGTACCAAAGGGTTCGGTCTATCCGGCCTAAACAACTCCGTTATCTTGTCCTTCTTTTTCCTAATGACCGCCTACTTGATCATTGCCGCTACGGTTCCGACAGGTGCGATGGCTGAACGTTGGGCATGGAGAAATTTTGTCCTGTATGGATTCTGGGTAGTTGTCCCCCTCTCCATATTTGCCGGCTGGGTTTGGGGCGGAGGATGGCTTGCTCAGATGGGAAAAAACTGGAATCTGGGCCACGGAGCTGTTGATTTTGCTGGCTCCGGCGTTTTACATGGAATTGGAGGCGTCATCGGACTGGCAGGAACCATTTGCATGGGTCCACGGCTTGGAAAATTTGTTAATCGCAGGCCGCGAGCCATTCCAGGGCACAGCATTCCCTACGTGGTCGTCGGCACGCTTATTTTATTGTTCGGCTGGTTTGGGTTAACTGGCGGCTCGATGTTGGCGGGCGCCGATTTGAATATCGGCTCCATCGTCGTGAATACTGCGCTGGGAGCGTTCGGCGGCGCTCTGGGCGCGATGTTCTATCTAATGGCGACAGTAAAGCGCCCCGATCCTACGATGATGTGCAATGGCATCGTCGCTGGTTTGGTCGCCGTAAGTGCCGGATCCGCTTTTGTTGAACCCTGGGCTGCGCTAGTCATTGGCGCGGTCGCTGGCGTGCTGGTCATTATCAGCGTACTGTTTTGGGATAAAATGGGTGTAGACGACCCAGTGGGCGCCATATCCATGCATGGCGCTGCCGGCTTGTGGGGCGTGATCTCCGTCGGATTGTTTGCCACCGGTAAATATGGCGCTGCTTGGAATGGTGTCATTCGAGAACAGTATATGAAATCTGGAACCGGCGCTGACGGGGTCCGTGGTTTGCTCTACGGAGATGCCGGGCAACTGCTGGCCCAGTTAATCGAAGCCGCCGCTCTTATCGTTTTTGGCTTCGTCGCTGGATACGCACTGTTCAAACTGAGCGGATTGATTACTCCGTTGCGGGTCAATCGTGACGCAGAATTTCACGGCTTGGACGGTACCGAAATGGGCACCTTGGCATATCCCGATTTTGCTCTCAAGAGCAGCACCTTAGATGCGTAATGTCTACCACCTGGATAGACTCTGCCGCTCCTTCCATTAATGCGCCGCACCGAACGGCTGGTTCTTGGAAACATTATTTGGCCACGGCTGCTGTCGTTGCCGGATGCGCTCTCCTAGGTTGGGTCAGTAATGCGTTCGGGCTTACGACCCCCAATATCGTGATGTTTTTCCTCGCGGCTGTGGCAGTGGTAGCGGATCCCACTTCTTACTAGGAATGTAAGCGGCAATCATCGCGCCTAAACCGCCCGCACAAGCGGCCAAAGTGGCGTTGGCAGCAACTCGACCGATGCCTTCAGAATCCATGGCCGACAGGGTGCTGCCGGGAAGCTTGCCGTATCGGCGCCACTGGGGATCGCGAAGTCTTAATACTCTGCTGCAGGTAGCGGTCCTTTCCCACCCGATGTCTCCGACGCGAGCACGCTCCTAAAGGGCTTGTTTTACGGCGGCGACTTGCAAGTGTTCGAAGCCCAAGTCATCGGTAACGCAATTATTACCGCGGCAACTTTCGGCGTTGCTATGGCTTTGATGTTGGCGGTCAACGCCACTGGAACCTTGCGTGTCTCCAAAGAAGGAGAACTTTACGGCCTCGACTTGCACGAGCACGGTATCTCGGCTTATCTGGAATATGTGCTCTCCAACTGGGCTGCTCCCGGTGGCATGGGGCCCGATAGCGTGAACAAATCGTAAGAAAAGTTGTCCGGCAAGCTCTCCGGTGCGTGGCCGGAGAGCTCTGCCGGATACTTCAGCAGTTCAAGTTGCAAACATGTCGGTGTCTTGCTCCGACGCAATAATCGTCGCTCGGAGCAAGACACCGCAACGGACAGCGCAAACCTTTCCTGCCGTTTAAACAGCTCAATTCTGTCCTAGGAGATTTCCCGTGAAAAAGATCGAGGCGGTCATCCGACATTTCAAATTGGAAGAGGTAAAAAACGCGCTCAGTTCAAAGGGCGTCCAGGGTATGACAGTCACCGAAGTGCGCGGCTTCGGACGGCAAAAAGGTCACACCGAAATTTATCGGGGAACTGAATATTCCGTCGATTTTCTTCCCAAAGTCAAGCTGGAGGTGGTTGCCGACGAAAAAAACGCCTAATCAATTATCGACACCATCGTCAGCACGGCTCGCACCGGCCAAGTGGGCGATGGCAAAATCTTCGTCAGTGCCCTTACCGACGTCGTTCGCATTCGCACTGGCGAAACCAGTGCCGCGGCCATCTAGTTGATCGTGTCTGGGTGTCTTGTGTCTGATAGTCTAGTGTGTCTGGCGAATGGTAAACTTGCCCAGACACACCGGCACTTAGACACCCGGCTCCAGCATGGTCGGCCCCCATCATCTTCGACATCCCGCCATTGCCGCGGAAAGTAAACCGCCTCTGCCCATTGCTTCGCTCTGCGTGATCGTCGGAGTCGTGGCAATCGTCGTTTGCTACGCGCTTTCGCTTCTAGTCGGCTGGCCGCAACGGGCCACCGCATTGATCGTCGACGAAATGCACGCGACGGCCACTGCGGCACAGGCTGCCCTGCCATCCGCCATACCGTCCACCGACCCCGAAAACCCCACGGCAGCTCAGTTGGCGGAAAAATCTCCCCCGCCGCTCTACATGATCACCCCGTTTGTCCTGATGCTCGCAGCGATCGCGGTGATCCCGCTGCTTCACGGCGCCAAACATTGGTGGGAAAACAATCTCCACCGGTTTTATGTCGCCGGCGGACTCGCCGCCATCACTGTGTTGTATTATGCCCTCGCCCACCATTATCCCATCGTCGGTCACTTCCCGGCGCGGCATGTTTCCTCAATGCTGGAGAGCGAATCGTTCCATTTAGGAACAGTCGGCGATCTACTGGCCAATGCGCTATTGAACGATTACGTTCCCTTCATCGTGCTGCTGTTTTGTTTGTACACCATCAGCGGCGGCATCCGCATCGAAGGCGATATGCGCGCCCATTCCCTCACCAACGTCGCCTTCTTGGCAATCGGCGCTATTTTGGCCAGCTTTATTGGCACCACCGGCGCGGCGATGGTCCTCATCCGTCCGCTCTTGGAAACCAATCGCGAGCGCAAGCATGTCGCCCACACGGTTATCATTTTCACCTTCATCGTCTGTAATTGCGGCGGCTGCTTGCTGCCGCTGGGCGATCCACCGCTATTCCTCGGATATCTCCAAGGCGTCCCTTTCCTGTGGACGCTAAGCCTGTGGAAACAGTGGCTCTTCGTCAACGCCGCACTATTAGCAATTTACTGGGCGTGGGATCATCTCTATTTCTACCCGCGTGAAGATCCTCGCGATGTCGCGCGGGACGAAACCCGTCATCATCGCTTGCGGTTCGCCGGTCTGCAATTGAACGGCCTGCTGTTGGTGGGCGTGATATTGGCTGTAGCCTTGCTCGATCCCAGTAAAGCATTCCCAGGAACCGACTGGCATCCATGGTTGTATTTCCGCGAGGCGACGATGTTGGTGCTTCTGGCGCTATCGCTCGTGCTGGGCTCGACACACACTCGCAAAATGAACGATTTCAATTTCTCGGCCATCATCGAAGTGGCCGTCCTGTTCTTCGGCATTTTCATTTGCATGCAACCGGCCCTGCAAATTCTAAATGCCCACGGCGCGGAACTGGGCCTCAATAACCCCTCCAAATTCTTTTGGGGTTGCGGCACGTTATCGTCGTTCCTCGACAACGCACCGACCTACTTGGTTTACTTCGAAGCTGCCAACGCCATGACCCATTCCCCGGGTCCCGGCATTCTCGCCCTGCAAAGTGGTCACTTCATCCAGGAAGATTTACTATCCGCCATCAGCCTCGGCGCTGTTTTCATGGGCTCGATGACCTACATCGGCAACGGGCCAAACTTCATGGTCAAATCGATTGCCGAATCCTGGGGCGTCCGCATGCCCAGCTTTTTCGGCTACATGGCTTACAGCTGTCTTATCCTCCTGCCGTTGCTGGTGCTGTTGAACGTGCTGTTTTTGTAAGTTAGACCCCATGACCGCCAGCTTCAGCTTTCTTCTGTTCGGCGAAGGCAACGTCCCCTGGATGGTCCGCGAGCTGATTCGCAAGGCCCAACCCGACACCGTGAAACAACCGGAAGTCTTCATCGGCTAGGTGCTGGCTCGCCGAATCCGCTCCGCCATTGCTAAACTGTTCAGCTATCGTGTCTGCTGTCTCCAGTGGGCGGAAGTGGCTGGATACTCGAATCTGTACAATTTCCAAACAACACACGCTCATGGATGACTGGTTTTGCCATATTGCTTCGGGCTCGGAACTGTCAGCCGTCAATCTTCGAATCCTGCAAGAAGTAGGTTTCGTTATCATTCCGGGGCCACTCCAACCTCACGAATTGGTAGATTTGGCCAAAGCCTACGATTCCGCCGTCGCATCAGCTGGCTCTGATGACGTGGCAATCGGCGGTTCGACAATCCGAGTCCACGACTTTGTCAATCGTGGCCCCGAATTCGACGGGCTCTACGTATATCGACCTGCCCTCGAAGCCTGCTGGCACATAATCGGTCAGCCGTTCAAGCTCAGCACAATGCTCGCCAGAACCGTGCGGCCACACTCACAGGCGCAGGCTCTGCATGTTGACTTCAAGCGCGACGTCCATGGATGGCCAATGGTTGGTTTTATTCTCTTGGTGGACGGCTTTCGAATTGACAATGGTGCCACGCGCTTCGTGCCGACGTCGCACAACTGGTCAGCAATTCCAACCGACTATTTGAACGATCCCGTGTCAGACTTCGAAAGCCAAGTCTTAGCGTGTGCACCGGCGGGCTCCCTCATCATTTACAACGGTTCAGTATGGCATGGACATACCGCAAACTCATCCGCCGAGCCGCGCCGTTCAATTCAGGGCGCTTATATCCGCCGTAGCGCCAAGCCGGGCATCAACTTTTCCGAGCGCATGCGCCCGGATACGTTGGATCGCATCGATCCGCTTGCAAAGTATCTGCTAGACATCTAGCAAACTGCCGCCGGGTGCCACTTGACTAGCCAGCAGTGTATCAGTTGATGTGTAGCGACGAGTCATTGTAGTCAAACACCAACCGTACTGCACCCTCCACTCCAAAAACCTCACTCCGCCCCCGCCTCCAGGTGCGCCAGCACCAACCGAATCACATCATACGGCACTCTCCCGTCAAGCCGTTCGAAAAGCGGCGTCAACCGCCGCTCTTCCTGCGTCTCCGCTGCTGCAGCCACCTGTCGGTAAACCTCATCGCTCACCCACGGGTCAATCCTCGCCGGCTTCTCTTCCACAATAAATTCCGCCAGATAACCAAATGTTGTGCTGCGGGCACGATTAATCTTGTGCTTAACATCATCCACTGACCACCCTTTGCGGAACAATTCAAAAGCCTCGGATTTCGCCGCACTTGCAGTTTTCGGTTTGATATATTTGGAATTCTGCTCTCGCCCCCCGTCTGCGCCGCCTGAATTTTGCGGGTGATTAAGCACATCGGTCGTAAGCTTTTGCTCCGTGCAATAGCCGCAGATCAGTTCGATCAAACTGCCGCCAAAATCGACCATCCGTTTTTCGCCCATACCCCGCACTTGTTGCAGCGATTCAAGCCGTGTAGGCCGCACTCGCGCCAAGCTACGTAGTGATACGTCGTCGAGCACAACGTACGCCGGCACTCCCCGCTCCCGCGCCAAATCGCGGCGCCACTCTCGCAAACGTTCAAACAGTCCACGGTCCACTCTTTCCCATGCGTCGGTATCCACTTGCGATTTACTCGGCCCAGTCTCTTTAGGCTTCACCAACTTAACTTCGCGCTCCCCCCGCAGAACTTGCCAGGCGGCGTCATTCAGCTTCAAAATCGGCCGGTCGCCCGCAGTCCGCTCCAGCAATCCTTGATCGACCAGTTGATAAACCATTGATTGCACTTGTTTCTTGGGCGCCGCCTTCAAGAGGGCATACGTGCTGAGTTCGTCGTGCCCGCACTTGCGAATCATTTCGGTATCCGCGCCAGTTAACACATCGACAATATGCCCCACGCCAAATCGTTCCTCGGTCCGCGCCACGCATGACAAAATCTTCTGCGCATTGATCGTGCCGTCTTCCATCCCCTCCACGTCCGCCAGGCACACGTCGCAAGCGCCGCAGTTTTCCCGTTCGTAGGTTTGGCCAAAGTATTCCGTCAATGCCCGGTGGCGGCAGATGGGCGAACTACATATTCGCTGCAATTGTTTCAGCAAATACGCTTGCGCTTCGATCACCTCGCCCGGGTTCTCAGCATTCGCAGCACTTTTGTGAATCAAACTGTCCCATCGCATCACATCGGCAAACGAATACAACAGCACGCACTCCGCCTCCAGCCCATCCCGTCCCGCGCGTCCGCTTTCCTGCTGATAGTGTTCAATCGACTTTGGCATGCCTGTGTGCAACACGCACCGCACGTTGCTCCGATCGATTCCCATGCCAAATGCCACCGTCGCCACCACAACATTCAACTGTTCCGCGGCAAACATGTCTTGAACTTGGTGCCGCACGGCCGGATCCAATCCCGCATGATATGCTGCTGCCTGGATGCCGTTCGCATTGAGCACCGCAGCAACCTTCTCAGAATCTTTCCGCGTGATACAATACACAATCACCGCTTCATTGCGATGCCGCCGGACGATCTCGACTGTCTGCTCGCTAACGTCGACCTGTGGGATCACGCGATAAACCAAATTCGGCCGATCGAACGATCCGACCACAACGGCCGGATCGCGCAAATTTAATTGCCTCGCAACATCGTCGCGGACTCGGGGCGTAGCCGTCGCGGTGAAAGCGTGCAAACTGGCCTGGGGAAATTGCTCCCGCAACTTCGCCATTTGCCGGTACTCAGGCCGAAAGTCATGTCCCCAATGACTAATGCAATGCGCTTCGTCGATGGCAAACCGCCGCACATTCAGCCGCTTGGCGATATTCAAAAACCAGGGCGTAACCGCCCGTTCCGGCGCGACAAACAATAACCGATATTCTCCCCGCACGAGCCCCTGCTCAATTTTTCCCCGCTGTTCATCGTCTAGCCCGCTGTAGAGTGCCGCCGCCGGATAACCGACTTCCCCCAGTCCGTCCACCTGGTCTTTCATCAGCGAAATGAGCGGCGAGATAACGATATCCGTCTCGCCGCTAATCGCGGGCGGTACTTGATAACAAAGCGACTTCCCGCCCCCGGTCGGCAACACCACCAGCGAATCCCGCCCCGCCAGCGCCGCATCAATCGCCTCCGCCTGCTGCGGCCGCAGAGTTTCAAATCCCCAATACCGATGGACGGTCTCCAACACCTTCCCCTCAGCGCTACTCCGAGTCTCGGTTGGTCCCACCGCCCCGACTTGAGAATTCATTCTCGACATGCGGTCGTTATACCAACCTATCGCCGCATCGTCGCCCATGCGGCACTCATTTTTGTTGTCGATCATCGTCTACTCCGCTTTCTCATTCAGTCCAGTAGAAGACCCGACGCAAAAAATCACTTGAAATTGGGCTGCCCCATTATATATGATCATCCGTATACTATACCGTTCGTTCTTTGACAATTGAGGCGTTGGCTTTTTTCGTATAATTCTCCTCGATTTGGCTCGTGGGGCTCCCCTGTCTGGCGGCGCAAAAAGGTATGGAAATGAAAGCAAATTCGCGCCATTTTGCGCGGGCAATCCGCTGGTCGAGCCGCAATTTCTCGGAAAAAACAAAAACCGCGACACGCAAAATTAAGCGAGTTTTGCACCACAATGTGGGACCCCCAATAGCGCGCAAAAATCCCGCCGGCCCTCACCAGTGGATTTACGGCTTCGCTTCATAGTTTTGGCTGCTCTGCTATGATGGCTGGCTCATCGCAAATCTGGCCCCTTACCTCTTTTCGCATCTAACTGGTCCAGGGCTGCCTGCATGGCTGAAATGCACTTCGACGTCCCCCGGGACCTGGCCACCAATGGGCGCTCCTGGTACCGCGAAATAACCGGCTACCATTGGTTCGTTCTGCTGGTCGCCTCCCTGGGCTGGATGTTCGATTGCTTGGACCAGCAGTTCTTCGTCCTCGGCCGCCCTGCCGCAATGAAGGAATTGCTTACCGGCGCTTCCGACAAAGAAATCGGCGCCTATTCCGACATTGCCACGGCCATTTTTCTGATGGGCTGGGCCACCGGCGGACTGATTTTCGGCGTCCTGGGCGATCGCATTGGCCGCGCCAAAACAATGCTCATCACAATCCTCATTTATTCCGTCTTCACCGGAATGTGCTCACTCTCCCAGAATTTCTGGCAGTTCGCCGTATTCCGTTTCCTTACCGATTTGGGCGTAGGCGGCGAGTTCGCAGTCGGCGTGGCGCTCGTTGCCGAAACCATGCCCTCCCGGGCTCGCGCCCCAATGCTGACGCTCCTGCAAATGCTTTCCACCGTCGGAAACATCACCGCCGCTCTGATCAACATGAAACTAGGCCTCTTAGAAGGCGAAGGCAGTATCCATTCACCCTGGCGCTGGATGTTCGCCCTCGGCGCATTGCCGGCATTGCTTGCCTTGCTCATCCGCTGGAAACTCAAGGAACCCGAGCGCTGGAAACAGCTTAGTACTGAAGCCGCCGTCGAAAAACAATTGGGCTCCTATGCCAACCTGTTCCGCAATCCACGTTGGCGCCGCAACGCCTTCGTCGGGCTGGCTCTAGCTATTTCCGGGGTGGTCGGCCTGTGGGGTGTCGGCTTTTATACGCCCGACCTCGTGAAAAGCGTCCTCCGCGAAAAACTCACAGTCGCCGAGCTCGACCGCCAAATCGCCCAAACTCACGACGACCCCGCATCGGCAGCCAACTTCCAACAATTGAAATCGCAATGGGAATCGACCTCTGTTTTTAGCGACAAACAGCCATTGCCGGAAAAAATTCAAACTGCAGTCAGTGGAAGCGTGACTTACTGGGGCGGCGTCAGTTCCATCTGCTTTCAAATCGGCGCGTTTACCGGAATGTTTGTCTTCGGCTACACAGCGCAGCGGATCGGCCGGAAGCCAACGTTTGCGATCTTCCTGAGCGCCGCCTGCTTTTTTTCCATTGTCGAATGCCTGTTTTTGGACAGCTTCCATGAGATTTTTTGGATGGTGCCGCTGGTAGGATTCTTTCAGCTTTCGCTTTTCGCCGGCTACGCGGTATATTTCCCCGAATTATTCCCCACATCATTGCGCAGCACCGGCACCAGTTTCTGCTACAACGTCGGCCGGTTTATCGGCGTTCCCATGTTGCTGGCAAAAGCCGGTCTTCGCGAGTTATATAGCGGATATCCCGATCCTTCTCCACTACGCTTCGCCGGCACCACAATGTGCGCCGTATTCTTAGTTGGCCTCATCGCCTTACCGTTCGCGCCGGAAACGTTGGGAAAGCCCTTGCCAGAATAACCCTTGTCGTATTACCTCGTTGTGGGAGAAATCCTTTTGGGTCCGATCGCTTGGATTTTTGAAAAAATCAAGTGGCTAATCAGCTTGGCGCAGCCGGCAAATCTACGCCAATTGGTCAACCTCGGTGGTCCGCCGTGGGTAAGTTATGCCATCCTCGCCGGCATTGTGTTCAGCGAAACCGGTCTGTTGGTCGGTTTTTTTCTGCCCGGCGATTCGCTGCTGTTCGCTGCTGGTTTTCTTGCAAGTCAGGATGTCTTTAACATCGCGATACTCAACATGGTGCTAATTCCCGCGGCCATTTGCGGCGATGCGGTAAATTACTTCCTGGGCCTGCAATTAGAACAGCATGTTTTCGAAAAAGGCCGTCTGCCCTTCGTCAAGCATTCACATTTGATGTCCGCAAAGGCGTTTTACGAGAAGCATGGCGGCAAGGCGATTGTGCTGGCAAAATTTGTGCCCATCGTGCGCACTTTCACTCCGTTTGTGGCAGGCATCACTCGCATGACCTACCGACGGTTTTTAATGTTCAACATTATGGGCGCTACCAGTTGGATTTTGCTAATGACGTGGTCAGGCTACTGGCTGGGGCACGTGCCATTTGTCGCGAACCATTTCGAATTAGTGGTGCTGGCAATCGTCATCGTCAGCGTGTTGCCGGTGCTTGTCGGCATGTGGCGGACATGGCGCGGCGAAGAATTACTTCATGGCGACGAGCGCCCCTCAAACCAACCGTTAGAATCAGCAGACTAAACCGAATGGAATACTGATAACATCGCAGTTCAAGAAGTCGTCTCTCGTTCTAACCTTCCCTCCAACTGCGCCGGCGGCAGCACGACTCCGCAACTAACAATATATTCAACTGCCTGTTCTACGGTCATATCGACATCGACCACATCGCCTTTGGGAATCAACATGGTGTAACCGCTGACCGGAACGGGACTGGTCGGCAGCAAAATGGTTAGCATGAGTTCACTCGCGATCATCTGCACATCGGCCATTCCCTCGTTTGTCACGAACGCCAGCGACCATATCCCCCGGCAAGGATATTCCACCGCTACGACCCGAGTAAAATCGAGTTCCCGATCGCTAAACACATAGTTCGTAACTTGCTTGGCCGAACTATACACGGCTCGAACTACAGGCAGCCGACCAACACCTTGCTCCACCCAATTCCAAAAGGCACGACCCAACCCTGCAGCAAACAGGCTGCCCAGCAGGTACATTAGCACGATAAACACAATCAGAAATACCGGCCCGACGATCCATGGCCGTAGGTAGGTTACATCCAGCCATCGTCGATATGCTTCTTGACCGGTCGCTGGCGGTGACATTTCAGGACCATGCCGCATCACGGTGTTGTAAACGGAGAGCGGAATGTACTGATCGTTTTCCAGGCGCTTAAACTCTTCACCGCCCGAAGTGAATATCGTGGGATCAGCCGTCGGCTGAGCGTCGGCAAGTTGCATACGACTGTCGCCCAATTCACGGGCTAGCAGATCGCGGGTCGTTGTGACGACGGGCTCGAGAATGTAATAATCCACCGTTCGCACAATCCACAGCAGAATCACCAGCGTTAGCAGCGGCGCCGCCACCAATCCCAAGCCACGCAAAACTGCCGTACGAAATGGTCGCACGCCGGCGGAGAACTCGGACGATAGGCGTGAGGCGTCCTTAGCCATGATTCAGCGACAGCCTTCCAAGATGAATTAAGGCACGGCAACATCACCAAGTTTATGCGTTTTCACGCCTGCCTGCCAGTTAGAACCAGTGCTGGCCACTTGATTCGCACGTCGTCTAGCGATAACTTGAGCTTTCGTAAGCAGTCATTCCTGAAAGCAATTCATATATGCTTTCGGGAATCGACCTATCGCATTCCAATGCCGAAATTGGGACGGCAAATGATATTGTCAGAAGAATCCACGAGGAGTTGATTCATGGTTCGTACTCGTCCGAGAACAAAACTCAAATTAAGGCGCAAGTCTCGCCGCTGCCCCAAGTGCGGCGCCAAGCTCAATAACCAGCAAATCCGCTGCAAGCGATGCGCGGCACAGGTCAGCCTTATTGGTGTCGCACCTGGCACGCGCAAAGGTCGCTTTGTCAAGGCGTACCGCCGCCGTAAAAAGGTTAAGGCGGAGTGATCCTAAACGATTTCACGCAGTTGCCGCCAATCGTCTGAGTTCGCATCGCCTGATATACTGACACGAAGGATTTCGTGCGTTTGCCGCGAATCTGCTATCGCCACGTGTCAGTCATGCGCTCACCTGAATCGACACCGTACCATCCCGAATTGCTCGCTCCCGCTGGAGATTGGGATTCGCTGCGCGCGGCTGTGTTGAATGGGGCCGACGCGGTTTATTTCGGCCTGTCGAACTTCAACGCCCGACATCGGGCCACGAATTTTACGCTCGAGGAATTGCCGGAGGTCATGGATTATTTGCACCGGCACAATGTCTGGGGCTATGTGGCCGTTAATACCTTGATCTTTTCCGACGAGCTGGCCGAAGCCGTGCGGTTTGTGCAGTCAATTGTTGCCGCCGCAGCGGACGCGGTAATTGTACAAGATCTCGGCCTGGTGCAATTGATTCGCCGAGTAGCCCCGGGCTTACCCATTCACGGTTCGACCCAAATGAGCCTCACCGAGCCGCGCGGCATTGAATTTGTCCGCCGACTTGGCGTGGAACGGGTAATTGTCGCGCGAGAATTATCGATCGACGAAATCCGCCGCATCGCTGAAAAGACTTCGATGCCGCTGGAGGTTTTCATCCATGGAGCGTTGTGTGTTGCGTACAGCGGCCAATGCTTGACGAGCGAAGCTTTGGGAGGCCGGAGCGCCAACCGCGGGCAGTGTGCGCAAGCCTGCCGGTTGCCATACGAATTGTTCGTCGACGGCCTACAACGTGATACCGGCGATCGGCAATATCTGCTCAGCCCGCAAGATTTGGCCGCACATGATTTGATCGAGCCGCTCGTGAAGCTCGGCGTGCAAAGCTTCAAAATCGAAGGCCGCTTGAAAAGTGCCGAGTACGTGGCGATCACCTCGCAAGTCTATCGGAAAGCTATTGACGCGGCACTGGTCAACCAGCCGTTTCAGCTGGAATCGCAACAGCAGCGCGACCTACAGCAAAGTTTTTCGCGCGGCTTCAGCCATGGATTTCTTGGCGGTGTCAACCATCAAGTCCTGGTTCACGGCCGTTTTCCCAAAAGCCGTGGAGTACACGTTGGCAAAGTAGTCGATAAAACTCCCCGCAGCGTAATTGTAGAACTTGATCCGGTGCACTCTCGTGAGGCGAACAGTATCGTCCAACCCGGCAGTGGAATCGTATTTGACGAAGGTCATCCGGAACAGGACGAACAGGGCGGTCGCATCGTGGAACTTCGAATAGTGCAGCCTGGGGTGCGAAGTCGAGCAGAGCGTGTCGAAATCGTGATGCACCGCGGCAGTGTAAACCTGGCGGCCATTGCCATGGGTAGCTTGGTATGGAAAACCGATGATCCTCAATTACGTCAGCGCATGGAACAATCGTTCGCCCGCGACATCGTCGTTCATCGCGATCCGGTAACTTTCATCATTACTGGGGTCATCGGCGGCGCGCTGAAGCTGGAAGTGCGCGATATAGGGCATATTTGCGGTCAAGCGATTTGGCAGGGTCCATTGCAGATTGCGCAAAAACATCCGGTTACGCCGGAACTGTTGCACTCGCAGTTAGGTCGCTTAGGTGATACGCCGTTTAAGCTAGCGTGCGTACAAAACAATCTGCCGCCGAATGTAATGATCCCCAAGAGCGTATTGAACGATTTGCGCCGCCAGGCCATATCGGCCTTGCAACAAGCGCGCGAGGCAAAACACTATCGCCAGATCAATCCTAAAGCGCTCGACGAGTTGCGAAGTCAGATTCGCAACCATGCTGATCCCGTCGAATGCGGGTCGTTCCTTTACGTTCTGGTTCGCAGCATGGAGCAATTGGATGCGGTGCTCGGTTGGCAGCCTGAATCGCCACTTTTACGGCCGGCGATGGTTTATTGTGATTTTGAAGATTTGCGGCGCTATCATGATACAGTGGCCAAAGCCCGCACGACTGGCATGCCTGTTGGCTTATCTTCACTACGGATCATCAAGCCGGGCGAGGAAGGCTTGCTCAGCATCATTGCGAAGGCCAATCCCGATGCCGTGCTTGTGCGGAATCTTGCCGCGCTAGAATTCTTTCGCGGAATCAAGTCGACGCAAGTCGCAGGAAGTGAACACAACTGTCCAACGGTCGATTCCACCGCTAATGAACGACCAACGTCATCCATGCAATTGATCGGAGACTTTTCGCTCAACGCTGCCAACGAACTGACCACAGATTTATTGATTGGCGAAGGTCTCACACGTATTACACCCAGTTATGATTTGAATTGGATGCAATTGTCGGAGATGTTGTGTCGGATTGATCCAGGTCTGTTCGAAATCGTAGTGCATCAGCATATGCCGATGTTTCACATGGAGCATTGCGTATTCGCAGCCATGCTTTCCAATGGTAAAGATGCTCGCGATTGTGGCCGGCCATGCGATCGCCATCGCGTGGAATTGCGCGACCGTGTGGGCGCCGCTTTCCCGTTGCTGGCCGATACCGGCTGCCGCAATACCGTGTATAACTCGTTGCCCCAGTCGGCGGCAGAGTACATTCCCAAGATGTTGGCTTCCGGCGTACGGCACTTTCGGGTGGAATTGCTCCGAGAAACGGCCGTACAAATTCCTCCGCTTTTAGAACACTACTGCCGCATCATCGCTGGCACGGAGCCGCCGCGGCAAGCTTGGCGCAACCTGCAAGTACTGAATCAACTGGGTGTCACTCGCGGCACATTGCAACTGGCGTGAGGATACGCTTCAATCGCGTATATCAAATGCTGCTTCCCTTCAATGCCGCACAATCTTCCGGTGCCACATGAAATTTGCTCTCTCCGTTCTCATCGCCTGCTTTCCCTTGACAGTACTTGCTCAAACCGATTTGGCGCCTACGCCACCGATGGGCTGGAACAGTTGGAATAAGTTTCAAACTAAAATCACCGAGCAGTTGATCCATGACATTGCCGATGCCATGATCGCCAATGGAATGCGAGATGCCGGATACGTAAACATCAATCTTGACGACGGTTGGTCGATGAAAGAGCGCGACGCCGATGGCAATCTAGTCGGCGATACACAGCGTTTCCCCAGCGGCATGAAAGCGCTGGGCGATTATCTGCACGACCACGGCTTCAAGTTTGGTATCTACAATTGCGCCGGCACGCAAACATGCGCTGGTTACCCTGGCACACGCGATCACGAGGAACAGGACGCCAAAACTTACGCCTCCTGGGGTGTGGATTATTTGAAATACGATTGGTGCCACACCGAAGGACTTCAGGCTCCGACGGCATATAAGAAAATGAGTGACGCGTTGCACGCAACTGGCCGACCGATTGTCTTTAGCATTTGTGAATGGGGTGGTAGCAAACCATGGACTTGGGCCGAGGGCTTGGGGCAACTTTGGCGAACCACGGGCGATATCGGCCCATGTTACGATTGCAAAGGACAGTATACAAATGGCTGGAAAACATTGTTGGATAAGCAGGTGGGCTTGGAAAAGTATGCCGGGCCAGGGCATTGGAACGATCCAGACATGCTTGAAGTCGGCAATGGAAGCATGACTTTGCCTGAATCACGGGCGCATTTCAGCCTCTGGTGTGTGCTCGCCGCGCCGCTTATCGCTGGAAACGATGTACGGCACATGAAGGATGCGGTCCACGATATTCTCACGAATCGAGAAGTAATTGCGGTGGATCAAGATCCTTTGGGCAAACAAGGCTTTCGTGTATTGCAAGATAACGGCAAAGAAGTTTGGGCGAAAGAACTTTCCGGCGGCGATTGGGCCGTGTGCATGCTTAATACCGGCGCAGAAACAGCCAAATTAGAATTGGATTGGAGCAAGCTGGATTTTCTTAAGGGCAGGTATTCAGTCCGTGATTTGTGGACGAAGCAAGACTGTGGGGATATAGAGGCACCGTATAGTGCTAAGATAGATTCGCACGGTGCGGCGCTGCTGCGCCTGCATCCGAAGAAATAGCGATCCACATCTTACGAAGTTTTAGCCGAAAAGCCTTGGCACGTCGCGACCTAGGGTTTGTCGGCAAAGACTGGCCCCTTTAATTACAATAGAAATGGAGGCTTAGAGTACGTATCCGCTGCCTCAGTTTATTCTTGCACGGAGGCCTGTCGATTGCCGGAGGCTTCTGTGCGAAATCTGCCATCTTGGCCGTTTGATTTTTCATCGTTTCTGAAAACGACTGTCCTCGCTGTAGTTGCGCTGTTCGGTTTAGTTACGCTGGCCCACGCTCAATTCGACGAGTCGTCCAGCACCAAGTCCGTTCAAACGGACAAGGGTCCTAAGCTCGATCAGCCATCGACGCAAAAGGTAACTCTGGGGGTAAAAATTAGAGCTATTGGGGGTCCATGCCGCGGCATTGTCGCCTCGTTTCCGGTGCCCATGGATTGGCCCGAACAAAAGGTACAAATCGACGAACAAAATTTTTCCGCCGGAGTTCGTCAATCGAGCGACCGAATTCTGTCAGCAGGTGCGAAACAATTAATCATTAGCATTCCGAGCCTCGCATCAGGAGAAGAAGCTCACGCCGTTATTACGTTTGAAGTCACTCGCAACTCGCTTTTGCCTCCCGAAGATACATCGGTCTTCAAACAGGCGGCCAAGGAAAAACTTCCTCGAGATGTAGTGCCTTATTTAGCACCCAGCCCCTACATCGAGAGTACACATCCTAAAATTGTTGCCTTGGCTAAAGAGGTGACAGATGGGAAATCGGATTGGGAAAAGGTCGAGGCAATTTACGATGCTACGCGGGAAAAAATTCAATACAAAAATGGACCGCTCAAAGGCGCGCTGAGGGGCCTGCTCGACGGTACCGGCGATTGTGAAGAGTTGACCTCCCTGTTCGTCGCGCTGTGTCGGGCCAGCAACATTCCGGCCCGTACGGTGTGGGTTACAGGACACTGCTACCCAGAATTCTATTTGGTTGACGACCAAGGCAAAGGCTATTGGTTTCCTTGTCAGGCGGCAGGTAGTGCGGCATTCGGCGGAATTCCTGAGCATCGGCCGATCCTGCAAAAGGGAGATAATTTTCACGATCCCGATCGACCGGAAACCAAGCTCCGTTACGTGAGCCAGTTTTTGAAAGGCAGCGGCGCCGCCAAAGGAGCCGGAAGACCGCAGGTGCAGTGGGTCGAAGATTGGCAATAAAACTGGAATGTGGCACTCGACACGGTAGTTTTCGATAGCTAGACGGTACGGATGCTAGCTCGGAGGCTCCGCTCTTGGCTTCATAGATGCAATCTGTTAGAAAACGAACCCCTTGCGGCCAAGGGGCAATCATCAACGAAGCGTTGCTAGCATGCTGCGTACGATTATGGCTTTGGGGAAAAGTCGCCCCAATTAGCGGGCGATCTTAGCCACAAACCATCGATAGTGGCGTTAGCAACCGGTCGTTCGCCGAAAAAATTTCTGAACAATCACCCTGCCACGGATGGCTTAGGATGCACAATTTTTTCCGCACTCTGCGGCTCGTCTTTCGCTACAAGTGGACGTTGGCAGCGTCAACATTCACGGCCATCATGGTGGCGCTGTTATGGGGTTTTAACATCACCGGCGCTTATCCGGTGTTGGCGGTCATCAGCAGCAACAAATCGCTTCAGGATTGGCTGCGCGATGACATCACACAAACTCAGACAAAGATTAACGACCTGAATACAAACATCGAACGGGTTCAGGCAGAAATAAAAGATAGGCAGGCAGGTCTCAAAGATAAAAAAGACGCCCAGGCCGCCCCGCCTGCCGATCAGCAACCTTTGCTCGCCGACCTGCGGCCCTTGCAATCAGAACTGGCAACCGACCGCAACAGCCTGAAAGCCGAACAAACGCACCTCCAACACGCTCAGTTTTTCCAGCCTTACGTGGAGAAATATCTGCCCAGTGATGCGTACAAAGCTTTATTCGTCATCATGATGGTCATCTCAGCTGGTTACATTCTGAAAAACATCTTCCTCGTATTCGATTCAGTGCTGGTCGATCGGCTTTCGAATCTGGCCACGCTTGATCTGCGGAAAAAATTCTATCGCCGAACTTTGCGAATGGATTTAGGCAGCTTCAGCGAATCCCGAGTCAGTGAATTGATGTCGCGATTCACTAACGATATTAACGCTGTCAATAATGGCGTTCAAACGGTTATTGGCAAAGCCGTGCGCGAACCGTTAAAAATGGTGACCTGCTTGGTTATCGCAGCGCTCGTTTGCTGGCGACTGTTAGTCATTTCCTTGTTGATCGCTCCGCTGGCGGGTTATCTGATTCGCCGCCTGTCTAAAACCCTCAAGCGTGCCAACCACAAGGCATTGGAAGAAACGTCCACGCTGTTCAACATTCTCAGCGAAACGTTCGGCGGTATTAAAGTCGTCAAAGCCTTCACGATGGAGCGGCAGGAACGGCTCCGCTTCCATCGCAACAGCAAGGCGTTTTACCGCAAAACGATGAAAATCTCATGGCTCGATGCTTTGATTCACCCCGTGACCGAACTGGCCGGCATCACCATGATTTGCCTCACGATTTTGGCCGGCACGTACCTGATTATTAAAAACGAAACATACTTGCTCGGAATTAAAATCTGCGACCGCCCTCTGGAATTCACCGATTTGGCTTTGTTCTATGCCATGCTGGCGGGCTCCATTGATCCCGCGCGGCGATTGTCCGACGTGTTCAACGGCATCCAACGCGCCTGTGCCGCATCAGACCGCGTGTACCAATTGCTCGATCGGGAGCCAAGCGTTCGTGATCCCGCCACGCCACGGACGCTGGTGCGTCATCATCGCCATATCGTGTTTGAGAATCTGAATTTCAGTTATCTTCCCAATCAACCGGTACTAAACAATATCAATCTCCGCGTACCCTATGGGGAAACTTTAGCAATCGTCGGGGCTAACGGTTCGGGCAAAACGACACTCGCGAATTTGATTCCGCGATTCTACGATCCCACTAGCGGATCGATTCGCATCGATGACGTCGATTTGCGCGAGGTCCGCATGCGGGATTTGCGGAGTCAAATCGGATTGGTCACACAGGACCCGCTGCTGTTCGACGACACGGTTTTCAATAACATCCGTTATGGATCGCCACAGGCTACCAAACAGCAAGTAATTGAGGCGGCTCGCAAGGCTTATGCCCATCGGTTCATCGAAGATTTATTGGAACACGGCTACGACACCAATGTGGGACAAATGGGCGGTCGACTTTCCGGCGGACAAAAGCAACGGATTTCACTAGCCAGAGCGATATTGCGCGATCCGCCGATTCTGATCCTCGACGAAGCCACGAGCCAAATCGATTTGGAAAGCGAACAGTTGATTCATAAGGTGCTGGAGCAATTCGCACACGGCAGAACGGCTATCATCATTACACACAGGCTCCAAACAATCGATCTCGCCGATCGTGTATTAGTGCTGAATGAAGGCCACATTGTCGATCTTGGCACGCACAACGAATTAATGGGCCGCTGCGATCTTTACCGCCGACTGTATCAAATCCACCTGCGCGAATCGGCGTAACCTGCTGAAGCGGATGTCGCGCTCATAGATCCGCGATGCGATATCCTGTAGATTGTTAATCTCGGGCGGCATGACAGCATCTTTCTGATTGCATTTTGTCGCAATCTGCGCTGTTCAGGCAAATTCTAGCGGAAGCTTACGACTCTTTCGCCTTTGCCGGATTTAAGGCCGAAAACAGTTGTATCGTTCGGGCAATCTATTTCGCATGGCGGTGATTCTGAGGCGACCTGACAGCGGGAGCCGGAGTGGTACACCGGCAATATTCAATCCGCATCAGGTAAAGGAACGGCCTGTGATGAAACGCTTTTCCTCTGCGATTTCTGTCGCCTTATTGGTTGCTGTTTGTGGCTTATCGTCGGCCATCCTAAGCGCACAAACAGCAATCCCCTTTCCGGCCTCCGCAGATCAAAATCAGTCGGCGGAATTGCAGACAATCAGGTTGCGTATGGAGCAACAGGACGAAGAATTGCAGCAATTACGCAGTCAGCTTGGCGTATTGCAAAGCGAAGTTCGCACGTTACCGCCGGTCGGCGAAAGTATGCCACAATTAAGTCCGCAACAAGGTGTCATCCCGGCAAGTGCGACGGCTCCATCAGATTTTTCTGATATGCAAGCTCGCATGGCAACAATGGAAAAACGTTTAGACGATCGCGAGGCTCAAGATACGCTGCTAGATGACAAAGCAACTGAGGGCTACGAAGTCGGCAGCGACTTGAATTTCACGGCCACTTGGAATAAGGGCTTGCAGTTTCAAACGCGCAATAAAGATTTCCGTTTTCACGTTGGCGGAGTGCTGCAATACGACATGAATTATTTCGATAATCCGCCGGGAATTCAGGCCGCCCCATCCGCCGGTGGCATCGGCCCACAGCCAGATTCGCTCGATTTCCGCCGCATACGGCTCCGCATGGACGGCACGATGTACGAAGTTTTCGATTGGATCGTACAGGTCGACTTCGCGAACATGGTCGCTCCCGCCGGTAGTCCGAATGTGCAGTCACCGGCTACCACCAGTCCGGCATTTGACGAGATGTATATCAACTGGGGCCAAATACCGTACATCGGGAATTTGCGGTTTGGCAATATCAAGGAGCCCCTAGGCTTTGAACACATGATGACCGATTCGCAATTGCCGTTCATGGAGCGATCCTATTTGCAAGACTTTGTGTTCGGTCCATTCAACGGCGGTTACTCTCCTGGTATTGAAATGATCGATTGGCGTGAGGATCTGAAAGGCACCTTCTCCCTAGGCTGGTTCGGCGCCGACGACGACCAATTTGGTTTCAGCCTTGGCAACGATTATGCCGTCACTAGTCGATTGACATGGTGTCCCTATTACGATGAACCGTCGGATGGCGCCTACATGGTGCACTTTGGCGTGGCCGGCAGCGACCGTGCAGCTGACGAAGGCTTTGTGCGATTTCGCGATCGAGGCGACATCCGCAGCGGCCCGCCGGGAATTCTAAATCCGATCTATGTCGACACCAATTTTACTGGAAAAATCAATGCCACGACTTTCGACATTGCCGCCGCCGAATTTGCTTTGGTGCTCAATTCATTTAGCGTGGTGGCAGAGTACGCCGGCACTTGGGTCCAGGATGCGTCCATCGGCGGCGTGAGCAAGGGCACGCCATTTTTTCAGGGCGGTTACATCCAGTGCGCTTACTTGCTGACCGGCGAGCACGAAGTTTACGACCGCAAGCGCGCAACTTTTGAACGAATTGTGCCGTATGAAAATGCGTTCTGGGTTCACGATGGCAACGGCAATTGTTGCCACGGCTGGGGCGCTTGGCAAGTCTTGGCGCGGTATAACACCATCGATCTGAACGACAACGGAATTACCGGCGGCGAGCTCAATAGCTTCACTCTTGGCGTGAACTGGATTTGGAATCCACAAGCCAGGATGCAATTTAACTACGATTTCACCAACCGCAGCGCCATTAAGACTACGGCGCAGGCCGACATAAACTCGGTGGGCACGCGGTTCAGCTTCGACTTCTAAGACCAACAAACCGGTTACCGGTTAAATTTTCCGAACTCTCAAGTATCGCTTAGCGAGGAGAATTTATGGGATACGTTCGCGCAGAAACAGTCGCCATTTGCCCCACTGAGCAATGGTCTGATGGATTTGCGGATTTCCGGGTGTCGAGGGCAAGCAAGTAGACCTCGAAAGCGATAACTAATAAGCGACACCGTTTCTGCCTTTACCTCGGATCGGTAATTACTCCGCTGCTGAAATTCGTCGGCAATGCGTAGATTCTAGCCGTTGCGGTGTCGAAATTGGTCGATGGTGACCGCAGCGATGATAATCACGCCGAGGATGATGTCTTGCACTGGATTGCGTAAATCTAATAACGTGCAACCGCTGGCGATAACGCCCATAATGGCCGTGCCGGCCAGCGTACCCAGCACAGTGCCTCGCCCACCGTTTAGGCTTCCGCCGCCAATGACCACAGCGGCAATAAACTTCAATTCCAACCCCGTGCCAGACGTTGGATTACCGGAGTTCAATCGCACAAAAAAACAAATTGAGGCAATGCCCACTAGCAAGCCGGCGATTGTATAAACTGCAATCTTCACCAGGGGCACGTTGATGCCGCACAATCGAGCCGTCGCTTCGTTGGATCCCACGGCGAATACGTGGCGGCCGAACACCGTATACCGCAAAATGCAAGCCATAGTCGCTGCCAGGATCAAAGCCAGCCATACACCTTTCGAAACCAACAGCCAAGCCGGTTCGGGCCGCACCGCGGCAAGTTCCCCCAACCAGACTGGAACCTGCGCCGTACCGGGTCGTACCGCAGTTTCGTCGGCCACCAATTTCGCGAGCCCCAAATAAATTGTCATTGTGCCCAAGGTCGCAATGAACGGAATCACGCGTAACACGACAATTAATAATCCATTCAGCAGGCCGCATAGCATCCCACAGCCAACACCCATCAACAGCGCAAGCCAGACCGACCCCGGCGCATTGGGCAATACCCGCAACCAATCAGGGTCGGCCTCGATCGCAGTGCTCAACTCTTTCACGACACCGATAGCTCGGTGTGCGATCGCGAGCTCATCCTGCAATTCGGTTCGCTGCGGCTCATCTGTATTTTCAAGCTTCGACTGCAATTGATCGAGCTTAATCTGCAACAATTCGGCGAGCCTTTGTCGCCGCCGGCTAAGTTCCTTTCGACTGTTCTCGATTTCTGGAGCATCGTTCTTTCGCTGTGCCAAATTTATCGCGTCGTCTGCAGCTTTGAGCCGTTTTGCCGCCCAAGGCACGTTTTCGCCGTGCGTAATGAGGAACCCGACATCTTCGCGCATGCCCCATGCGACAACGCAAGCACATAGCGCCAGCGCAGTACCCGCCGACAGATCGATGCCTCCGGCGATCATAATTAACAACATGCCTAGCGCACATATTGCCACGAACGCATTTTGAACGGAAATGGTTTGTAGATTTTGTTTGCTCCAGAAAGTGGCATCGCGACCATGTAACGCCACATCGACCAAGGCAAACACCGCAATCACGAAAACTACGGCCGCCAATGCGCGCGCAGCAGCGAAGATGGGTCCGATCCAGCGGCGAGTAAAAGGTGACGCTGAAAATTTTGAGGGCAATACGTTCATGAACCAGAGTCTTCATCGTCACCGATGGCGCAGGTTAAAATCGCTTCCTCATTCCAGCTACTAACTGGACGGATTTCTCGCAATCGTCCACGCGACATTACTCCAATTGAATCACACGTTGCCATCAATTCTGGCAGATAAGAACTGACAAATATCACAGCCTTGCCAGCGGCAGCTAACTCGCCGATCAGACGGTAAATTTCCGCCTTGGTGCCGACGTCGATGCCGCGAGTCGGTTCGTCCAAGAGTAGAACGTCCGCATCTTGATGGAGCAACCTGGCTATGGCTACTTTCTGTTGGGTGCCGCCCGAAAGCTCCGCAACCAGTTGTTCAGGCCCTCGGGCTTTAATCGCCATACGATCGATCCATTGGCAAGCCACATGATCGCGCCGGCGAAGACTCAGCCACCCCCATCGGCTATAAGGCGACATGCGACTATAGGTGAGATTGTCGGCGATGGACCGGCTCTGCGCTAGCCCTTCACCTTTGCGGTCTTCAGAAACCATTCCCATGCCTGCTTTGATCCGAGCCCGCGGGGTGGCAGCCGGAGTAATTGTGGCGATGCGTACCCGACCCGTGCGAACGGGGTCTAGTGCGAACAACGTACGCAGCAATTCGGTGCGGCCTGCACCCACCAAGCCGGCGATTCCTAAAATTTCACCTCGGCGGAGTTGTAACGAAACATCGCGCGGCATACGGCGTCCGCTCAATCGCTCTAACAACAGAATCGGCTCACCAAGTTGATGCGGAACTCGCGGAAATAAGTCGTCGATGCCACGGCCAACCATCGACGAAATGATTTGAGCGTCTGTTGTCGCAGCCACTTGTCCGCCTCCGACTGAAGCTCCGTCTCGCAAGACCACAAAGCGGTCACAAATCTGTCGGATCTCTTCTAAAAAATGGCTGATGTAAACAATCGCCAAGCCGCCTGCGCGCAGACTTCGAATCGTATCAAATAATCGTTGCACATCGTGGCGTGCGAGTGAACTGGTCGGCTCGTCAAATACGATCACTTTCGCCTCGGATGCCAGCGCCCTGGCGATTTCGACGATTTGCTGCATGCCGACAGATAGGCGTCGAACCGGTATTTGGAGATCCATCTGACTATGACCCAACTGCACCAATGTTTCCCGCGATAGGGCTCCCCCCGAACGCCGATCCAACAAGCCCCAGCGGCGGCGCTCTTGTCCCAGTAGAATGTTATCGTCCACGCTGAGATTCCCAGCGAGATTGAGTTCCTGATAAATCATCGCCACGCCTGCCAATCGCGCCTGCTGAGGGCCTCGCGGAGCATAAGGCTGACCTGAAAGAATCATTTGGCCAGAATCTGGAAGAATGGCGCCGCTAAGGACTTTCATCAGCGTGCTTTTGCCGGCGCCATTTTCGCCGATCAAGCCCAATACTTCGCCGGATCGCGCTTCCAAATCAACACCTCGCAACGCCTGCGTCGCCCCAAAGCGCTTGGAAACGCTCTCCATTTTCAGAACAATTGGCCCGGCCATGTGACTCAAATGTAACAATGTGCGAGGGACGACAGAGGAGCCAGAATTTGCGGCCAGTTATTCTTCAGTATTGTTCCGGGTTCAATAATTTATGGATTTGCGGATCGTCCATGTTTTCAGACGTGGCAATCGCTTCGCCGGTCGGGATTCGCTTATCAACTGGCTGGCCGTTCAGTTGGGCAACCATTGCCTTCACCGATTGGTAGCCCATATTCACCGGATCTTGCAACACGACGCCCTGAATCGTACCGTCGCGTAAGGCCCTCACCATGCGGTCGCTGGAATCGAATCCCAGATACACGATTTTTTTGGTTAGGCCCGCTTCGTCCAATGCCCGTAGCATACCCGTTGCGCTCGTTTCATTCACAGCAAAAATACCGTTGACATCTTTGCCGTACTTTAACAGCAGTTGTTGCCCCTTATCGAGAGCCGTCTGTTCAGAAACCCCCGCGTATTGATCGGAGGATAAAATCTTGATATCGGGAAACTCTTTGGCAATGGTTTCCAAAAATCCGCGTTCCCTCATTTCCGTACTTTCACTTCCCGGATTATATCGTAGCAAAATGACATTGCCTTTGCCGTTCAGTCTTTTTCCCATTTCGCGGGCTGCAAGACGTCCCCCGTTTTCATTGTCGGTAGCGACGTAACTGACGTACAAATTTAGGTCGTTCAATCCGCTGTCAAAAATTACCGTCGGGATGCCCGACTTTTTGGTATCTCTTACAGTGTTGATGAGTGCCTGTGAATCGATTGGCGCCAGGCAGATACCATCCACGCCGCGGGTGACAAAATCTTGCACCAGGTTGATTTGCTCTGCCCGATCATCATCGTGGGCAGGCGCTTTCCAGAGAATTGTTACGTTGCCTAGTTCCTTGGCTGCATTCTCAGCACCGGCATGCACCGATTTCCAGAATTCATGAGTCGAGGCTTTCGGAATCACGGCAATGTGATAATGTTTGCCCGCCGCTGCAGCTCCAGAATCCATCGGCATAGACGGCGGATTTCCCGTATTGCCGGAACATCCCATAACCGCCGCCAACAGCACCAGCCAGGCGCAATGACGCCACATGATTCTTTCCTCCAGGCCCCCCAGCAAGCTCACTTATCTATGAGAATGCTTCCTATTAGAAATGTTTTAAAACCATCGACTTGTCATAGAATAGCCGAAGTTATGAACAAAGTCGATGAGCGCACTTCGCCCCCACCTGACCGGGACCAGCGCGTGAAATGACAAACACTCGCAGGGGAAACTCCTCCTTACGAGACGGCCAGTTTTAGAAAACGCGTGGCCAATTTGGGGCCGGTGCCCGCATCTTCGTGCTTAAAGAACACGTATGCCTTATTCCAATTCTGAGAACTGAGCTTTTCAATCCAGCTAAGATCATCATCGCCATAAGCCTCGCGGCGCAGACGCACATAGCCCCAATTGGCAGTGCTAACTAAATTAGACTTAGGAGCATCGGCCAAGCACAGCGCGCAAGACCTATTGCGAAGCAGCTTGAATACTTCGTCGTCGAACCAGCGTCCATGAAATCATTGCCTAGACGAGGGGAGGAAGATTAATTGCGCGTGGTCCGAAAGGCTTTAGCTCTCGTCAGCACGTTGCGCACGCTTTGACCAAGGATTGTGCTGTCTAAGGTTTGCTTGGTGAGATAATCGTCGGCACCGGCCGAAATCAGTTCCGCGGCAATTTCGTCCGTGGCCACGCCGGAAATTGCGATGGTGGGAACAATCGGATCGATTTGACGGATGTTGCGCAGACAGCTTACACCGTCACCTTGAATGAGGTGATAATCCAAGATTACCAGTTCAAAGCCGCCCCCAGGAAAGACCGCCAGCGCTTCGTCCTCAGATGTGACAACGGTAATGTCGAATCGATACTCGTCCAGCGCAGCCAATTCGCAAGCAAGCAACGCTTGTTGTATGCGGTCGTCTTCGACGTGCAATAGTTTTATCGCAGTTAGAGGCATAATTGGTCCTTCAAGTAAGGTGCAGCGCATGGCCTAACCGACTTAGCATTGATCCATTCTTTTCTTCATTACCAGCTTCTTGGACGTTGGGTTTCACCTTCTGAAGCAGGGCGTCGATGTCCGCTAAAGTACGACTCCGCTGTGAATATACCCGCAGCGGCTGACCATTGTTCATCGAAGTGACCATGGCCAGATCGTTGGCCAAGGTACTGATATCACACCGTGGGAGGAATCCTTGAATTCGATCAATGGAAAAACCATTTTGAGAGTCGTAGCGATTGATAACTACGAGCGGTCGACGTTGTCCCAAAGAATCGCACACCATTTGCAAGCCGCGGATTCCTGACACCGTTTGATCTGCGACAAGCACAATCTGATCGGCAGCCAATAAGCTACTGAAGAAAAGGTCGTCGTACGTGCTGGGTACATCCAAAACCAGCCAAGCCGCCAAATGCCGAGTAAGCTGGACAAGTTGCATGGTGCTTTCAAGATCTGCCTTTTCTGTCTGGATTGATTCGAACGGCCCCGCCAAAACGCAGAAGTTCTCGGAAACTTCCGTAAGCGCTCCTTGAAGGATATAGCTGTCAACGCGTTTGATATCCAGCATCAGATCGGTGGTCGTGTATCGCGGGGAAATGTTTAATTTTTCCGCCAGCACGCCTCTGCGCAGAGAGAGCTCCATCAATATGCAACGCGCCTGTGCCCGACAGGCCAGTTCATAAGCCAGATTAAATGCCACGGTCGTTCCTCCGCAACCACCGACGGAACCGGTGACCGTGACCAGTTTAGCGAGCGTCGACAGCCCTGCATGTTTTGCGGCGATACAATCCAGTGCTTCTCGCAAGTCGTCGGGAGATACCGGTGGATGGACTACCTGCATTGCGCCGGCGCGCATGATCTTCACCACGAGGGTGGGATCGCTGGTCGCATCGAACACAACCAGGATCGGATAACGAGGATAAATGCTATTGAGCCGCTTCAATTCCGGTAAGTCGTCGGCAGAGCGTATATAGATAATCAGAAGCCGGGTTTCACCTTCCTTCTGGAGCACGTTTTTTTGAATGGCTGTGACGCTCGGGTAATCGACGTCGATGACGGCCCAGCGTTGCAAGATTTCGCGTGCGGCAGGCGGAAACGTATCCTCATCGCAGCCGATTAAATTGATCTTTAAACTGTACATGCAACATCTCCGAGATCCCTAAAGCCAGGGTTGACAACGGGGCTTGGGTGGGAGTCTGTGGGGGAAGCTAATTCCCTAAGCGCCGCCAGCAGCCGCTGAATTTCTGTATCGAGAAGATGATACTCGACGGAAGCATTCGACAATTCTTTGGCGTGCCCCATAGTTTCCAAGGCTTGGGCCGCTTTCGTTGCGGAAGGAGCAACAAAGGGTAGCAGCGATCCCTTGAGGCGATGGGCCGCACGTTCCAGCTTGGCGGCGTCTTGTCCGTCGACGGCATCATGAATGGCGGCCACCAGCCGTGGAGCATCCTCGTCTAGCATGCTGGCAATTTCGCAAAGGAATTTGAGATTGCCATTGACGCCCTTCAGTGCCGCCGCCAAGTTGAATACTTCTTCAGCGGGTGCAAGAAGTGATATCGTGGCTAACACGGCTTGCAACTCTTCGCTGGTCATCGGTTTGGCGATGTAGTTATCCATGCCCGCTGCTAGACAGCGCTCTCGGTCGCCTTTTAGCGCATGGGCGGTCATGGCAATAATGGGTAAATGCCGGCCGGTTTGTTGCTCTTTTTTGCGGAGGGCAGCGGTGGTTTCAAAGCCGTCCATTTCCGGCATTTGCACATCCATCAAGACCGCATCGAAACTGCGTTGCTCTAGCATGGCGAGGGCTAGCTTGCCATTTTCCGCCACAGTGACTTGATATCCCGACATGCGCAACATGCGCTGCGCGACGCGTTGGTTGATGGGGTTATCTTCCGCCAAGAGGATGTGGAGCGGGCGAAGCGGTTGAGACGAACGATTCGATGAGGTGCCGCTACCGACTGCTTGGGTAGCCTGTTGTCTAGCTCGGCCATCCGTTGATTTTGCCGACAAGATGTCGATGAGTGCGTCCAAAAGTGTAGATTGATTGAGAGGTTTGCTCAGGTAAGCGGCGATGCCCAACTGTTTAGACCGTTCGGCAAGCCTGTGATCGGACACAGAGGTTAGCATCATGACCGAGGCCCCACTCAGAGCCGGATCGCTTTGGATTTGTTCGACAAGCGAGAAACCATCCATTTCAGGCATGAAGTAGTCGACGATAATTAACGGAAATGGCTCGCCCCGGGAGGCCGCTGCTTTGGCAACGGCCAGAGCCTCCGCTCCGCTGGCGGTTAAGCTGGGAGACAATTTCCACATCGTTAACATGTCGTGCAGTAATAGGCGATTAATCGTGTTGTCGTCGACGACCAAAACCTTCAAGTTTTCGAGAGCGGCAATCTGACTCGCGTCGGATTCGTGAGCACGAGCATCGACAACATTGAAGCGCGCCGTGAAATGGAAGGTGCTACCGTGGCCGACCTCGCTTTCGACCCAAAGTTGTCCACCCATCAAGTCCACCAGCCGCGAAGAAATGGTAAGACCTAATCCGGTTCCCCCAAAACGGCGAGTCGTGGAACTATCTGCCTGAGAAAACGCGTCGAAGATGATCCGCTGCTTTTCCAGTGGAATTCCGATGCCGGTATCCGACACGGCAAAGTGCAAGAGGCATTTCTCTTTGTCCTCGCCGAGAACTTCCTGCATGGTCAGCCGCACAGTGACTTCGCCACGTTCGGTAAATTTGATCGCATTGCCTACCAGGTTCATGATGATTTGTCGTAATCGATCTGGATCTCCTCCAACCCATGCGGGAACGGCTGGATCCAGCTGGTAAATCAGCAATACGCCTTTCTCATGGGCACGCGCGGATAAAGCGCGCATCACGGAGCCCAATCTCTTTGGTAGATTAAAGTCGATATTGTCCAAATTGAGCATACCGGCCTCGACCTTGGAAAAATCGAGAATGTCGTTGATCACCGTCATCAACGCGTCGCCCGATTCTTTGATCGCCTCGAGATATTCCTTCTGTTCAGAGCTGAGCGGCGCGGTCAGCGCCAATTCGGTCATGCCGATGATGCCATTCATCGGCGTGCGGATTTCGTGGCTCATGTTGGCTAGGAACTCGCTCTTGGCCTTGTTGGCAACTTCTGCCGCGCGTTTGGCCTGGCGCAGTTCTTCTTCGACGCGCTTTTGCTCCGTAATATCGTTGGCGATGCCCAAATAACCCGTAATCTTCCCTTGCGAGTCGCGACATGAAGTGACGGAAACCAATGCCGGAAAATGACTGCGGTCCTTTCGCACGTAAGTCCATTCGCGCTCCTCGGCGATACCGAGGTTTGGCTTAGCAACCAATGATTCGAATCCAGGCTTGATCGCCCGGCCTATTTCTTGAGAAAGGTCTTTGGCATGGATGGCGATTTCCTCAGGTTCGAGAATTATCTCTGGCGTTTGCTTGCCAACCATTTCATCCGCCGTGTATCCCAGCATTCGCTGCGCAGCACGGTTGAATACCTGGATGATGCCTTCGGGAGAAGTGGAAATAATGCACCGATCGGCGTTGTCGAGAATGGCTTGTTGTAATGCCAGGGTTTCATGCAAGCTTTGTTCCGCAGATTTGCGCTGCTGGTCCGCCTGGCGAATTCCCTCGCGTAGCCGCTTTTTTTCCAGGGCTTGTTTTACCGCCTGGCCCAGGCGTACCAGAGTGTCTTTCATAAGGTAGTCGGCCGCGCCCTGCTGCATGATCTGGACCGCGCGCTCCTCGCCGATGCTCCCGGATACGATGATGACAGGAATGTCGAGCGCGCACTCCCGCAGAATCTGCATGGCACCCAGCGCGCTGAACTCCGGCAGTGTGAAATCCGCGAGAATGATTTCCGGGTCCTTTTTCAGTCGATCCCGAAAATCTGACTCGGTCTCCACCACGTCGGAGGTCGGATCGAACCCGGCGGTGCGCAAGGCGTGCAGCATCAGCTCGGCGTCGGAAGGACTATCTTCGAGAATTAGTACACGAAAAGGCGTACCCATATCAGGAGCTCACAGATGGAGAAATTATTTCAGGCGACATTCCATTCACGGCATTCGGCTGACGGTTCAGCAGCAGCCAATAGTATCCCAGGTGCTTGGCGACTTCGTTGAATTGATCGAAGTCAACGGGCTTCACGATGTAACTGTTCACTCCCAGCTTGTAGGTCTCGACGATGTCGCGCTCTTCGCTCGACGATGTGAGCATCACCACGGGAATCAATTTTGTTCGCGGATCGCTGCGAATCGACCGCAGCACCTCGATGCCGTCGACCAGGGGCAGTTTCAGATCGAGCAGGATTACTTTGGGATTCTCGATTCTGCGCTCGGCGTAGGCGCCGGTGTAAAACACGTATTCCAAGGCCTCGGCCCCGTCCCGCACTACGTACACTTTGTTGGCAATCTTGAATTTCTTGAACGCCATCAGCGCCAGCATTTCGTCGTTGGCATTATCTTCGATCAGCAAAATGTCGACGTCTTCCAAATCATTGTCTGCCATGAATATCTCCTCGTTCCAGAATGAATCAAACTGTATTGGCTATCATTTCGAATAGATCTGGGCGCATTCCTGCGAGGGCCAAGAAGGTTTCTTCGAAAGTTGATAGGCAACGCGGTGTGGTCATAATCAGGCGCTTGCAAGAGCGGAGTTTGCTTCCAGCAGTTATCCATTTGTGGAATTCGGCTGGCGATTGAGGAGCAGCCAATAGTAACCCAGGTACTTGGCGACTTCGTTAAACTGTTCGAAATCGACCGGCTTGACGATGTAACTGTTGACCCCCAGCTTGTAGGCTTCGATGATGTCGCGCTGTTCGCTCGATGACGTGAGCACTACGACGGGAGTCAACCGCGTTCGAGGGTCGGCCCGAATTTGTCGCAGCACCTCAATGCCGTCGACTTTGGGAAGTTTCAAATCGAGCAGAATCACTTTGGGGTTCTCGATCTTGCGATCGGCGTACTCCCCGTTGCAAAAGACGAAATCTAAAGCCTCGGCTCCGTCCCGCACCACTTGAATACTGTTGGCAATTTTTTGCCGCGTGAACGCATGCATCGCCAGCAATTCGTCGTTCGGGTTGTCTTCGACCAGCAGAATTTCCACATCGTTTTCCAACACAAAGTTCTCCTCAAGCGAGAGTGAAAGAAAAAGTTGCTCCTTCATCGGGTTTGGCTTCTGCCCAAATTCGGCCGCCGTGACGATGGATAATTCGCTGCACTACGGCTAAGCCCACTCCGGTTCCTTCGTAATCGGCCGTGCGGTGCAATCGCTGGAAAACGCCGAAAAGTTTACTGATATATTTCATGTCAAACCCGGCGCCGTTGTCTTTGACGAAATACACCACCTCCGAGCCGGCACTGCCCAAGCCGGTGCCGTCCGAAGAAGCCGGCTGCCCATTGACCGCCAATTGTGGCTGCGTGCGGCTGCCAATCTCGATGCGCACAATCTCCCGCTTGCGCGTGTATTTCAGCGCGTTGGCCAGCAAGTTTGTCCACACTTGCTTGAGTAGATTCGTATCCGCATTGCAGGGGGGCAACTCGCCAATCACGATTTCTGCCTGCCGCCCTTCCTGCTCTTTCGTCAGCTCTGCCAAGCACCGGCGTACAATCTTGTCGGGGTCGACCGGCTGCTTAACCAGCTCTTGGCGGCCAAGCCGCGCGAAGGCCAACAGATCGTCCACCAGTTGTCCCATTTGTCGTGTGTTGTCGCGTACCAATTGCAGGTAGGCTTTGCCCTCCGCTGCCAAGGGAGCGCCGTAATCGTCCAACACAATGCGCGAAAAGCCGTCGATCGCGCGTAGTGGCGCTCGCAGGTCGTGCGAAACGGAATAGGAAAAGGAATCCAGCTCCTTGTTCGCCGTCTCGAGTTGTGCCGTGCGTTCCACGACGCGCTGTTCCAAGCCTTCGTTAAGTTTGCGAATTTCCAGATTCGATTGGTTGAGGGTCTCGATCCGTGCGGATTCCACGGAAGTCGCCAACTCTCTTGCTTGTTCGCCCAGTGCTTCGATTTTCCCTTCGGATTGGTTGAAGGTCTTAATTCGCAACGTTTCCACGCTGCGAGCTAACGCCCGTGCTTTTTGCCCCAAAGCATCGATTTCCTTATCCGATTCGTTGAGCGTGTTGATTCGCGACGTTTCCACGGAGCTAGCCAATATCCGGGCCTGTTGTCCCATCGCTGCGATTGTCTTATCGGACTGGTTGAGCGTGTTGATTCGCGACGTTTCCACGGAGCTAGCCAATATCCGGGCCTGTTGTCCCATTGCTGCGATTGTTTTATCTGATTGGTTGAGGGTATTTATTCGCGACGTCTCCACGAGCGCTGCCAATTCTAGCGCTTGTAGCCCTAAGGCCTCGATTTGCTTGTCCGATTCCGAATGTGTTTGTTCTTGCATGGTTTGCACGAAATCGGCCAACACGCGCGCCTGTTGCCCTAGCGACTCGACTTCCCCTTCCGATTTCGCGATGGCTTGCATTCGCGACGTTTCCACGGTAACCGCTAGTTCCCGTGCCTGCTGCTCGACCCGCTTGCGTTCCCGACGCTCGCGCTGAATGACTGAGATAAACAAAACGGCAGCCAACCCGTTTCCGAAAATGCTCCACAGGGTTGCGCGCAGGGAAAGCGTCGCGGTGAGCCGGTCATAGCTGGCTAACCGCTCCTGGATTTCCTGGTATATCTGGTCCACGAGGCCGCGGATCTCATCCATCAACTTTTTGCCCTGACCCGTTCGAACGACCTGCATGGCCGCTTCAAGTCCCTCACCCTGCCGTAATCGAACCGATTTTTTCAGCTCTGCGAACTTCACTGCCATAAGTCGCTGCGCGGCATCGAATGTCGATTGTTGGCCAGGCAACGCAATCATCAGTTTATTGACCCGATTGATTTGTTGATCGGCGCCCTGCACGGCTTTTGTGTATGGTTCCAAATAGGCTTCGTCTCCGACCAGCAAGTAGCCGCGTTGTCCTGTTTCCGCATCTTTCACCGCAGAAAGGGTTCCTTGGAGTTCGACCAGCAGCATGCGAAGCTGGATTCGCGAGCGATTAGTTTCGATGAGCGAAGAGGTGTTCCAGAAGGAGAATAATCCCACGGCAACCAAGATTCCCAGGGCTAGCCAATTTGCACGATCGCTCGTCGCCCGATAGACACTCTTCAAGAAAGGTTTGAACGCCCACGGTTGCCGAAAACTCATGATGACCTCTTTCATTCGCCGCCAGCGGCAGGAATCAGACGTATCCATGGGATTGCCCTTGTGGTCGGGAACATCTTTCACGACCGAAAAAAAAGCCGACGTGGCAGAACACCCCAGGGCATTCCACCACATCGGCATACTCGTTATCGAGCCTCCCGGCATGGCCGGGCTGCCCTTCAATTAGTCTTCCGACGAATTCATCTCACTGCTGCGGAACCGAATTGAGATTAGCAAACGTTCCGCGGACGACTGAAATATAGGTCGCCCATCGCCTGGATTAGAAAGGAATCAGCAAAGCCGGTCGCCGGTTGCAATCTGAGGGAATCGCTTTCCGGCAACCTTGCCAAACATTTGTGGTTGATTGCGGGTTGCCGCAATTTTTATCAATTACGTTTTCTCTTGATCGAATGCGCACGTGCATCATTACGCATTGCATCAGCCAGCGCCGGATCTGCCGCGATGGCTTCTGGCAAAGAGCATAATTTTGTGTCACTTCGAGCCACTAGATGAACTGGGGACGCAGCGCACCTGTAGGGCAGTCCTCCAAACAGTTCGCATCAATACTGCAGCCGAGGTCTGGCCGATAATTTCAGGCGATCTCGAAAATATCGTGCCAACCACACAATCTGAGTTGCATTCCCAACTAGAAGGGTGTATTGTTGCCGGATGAGGGGGCTCTGCTGAAATCAAGTTCGGTGATTTCGTAAAAAGTCGTCGGATGACTAGATAAATGGCAGCCCGGCCGTGCTGGGAGGCTCGATATAAAGTAAACCGACGTGATGGAACGCCTTCAAGGTGTCCAGCCGCGTCGGTTTTTTTATTGGTCAGGCCACTCGACCTGACAAGTAAGGGGCAAAATGATCGATACTATTCGCCTGTTGATGGTGGAGGAGGATCCAAATTTAATCGAACTATCGCAGCGCGCGCTGGAAGAGTCGCCAACTTCGAACTTTTACGTTGAGCAGGTCAACACCGTAATCAAAGCCATACAACGACTACAAGAGGAACCGTTCGACGTTTTGTTGCTCGACCATGCACTGGCCGAAGGTCAGGGGCTGAATACGTTGGTCGACATTCGTCGGCAGGCACCCGATCTGCCAATCGTAGTGCTCACAAGTCTCGATGACATGGACACGACACATCGGTTATTGGAACAGGGCGCTCAAGACTGCCTGCTCAAATACAACATGGCACCTGACCTGCTCAATCGCAGCATTGATCGCGCGATCCACCGGCAGCATTCATTAACTGAAATCATGCATGCGCACGCCAGTCTGCAAACCGCCAATGAATCCCTGCAGGAGGAAAGAGTTCATTTATCCCAGCAACACGACATGGCCCAACAAATGGTAGACAATGTGTCCCACGATTTTCGCACGCCATTGACAGTCATCAAAGAATTCGCGGGGATCATTCACGACGGTCTGGCCGGTGAAGTGAGCCCGAAGCAGAAGGAGTTTCTTAAGATCGTCACCGACCGTGTCGACGAATTGGCCCGAATGGTGGACGACATGCTCGACATCTCCAAATTGGAAACGGGCATGCTCGGCGTGTGGCGGCGAGAGTACCACGTGGCTGAGCTGGTAACGCCCATTCGACAAGTATTGCTGCGAAAAGCCGAATTGAAAGGCGTCCGCCTAGAATTCGATATCGCTATCGACTTGCCTACCGTTTATTGCGATGGCGACAAGATCGGTCGTGTCCTCATCAACCTTGCGGTCAACGCTCTTAAGTTTGCACCATCGGGCAGCTTAGTGCAGATTTGGTCCCGGTACGATGCACAGCAATCGAAATTGTTGATTGGAGTAACTGACCAAGGCCCCGGAATCAGCCAAGACAATCTGGAGAGAATCTTCACCCGGTTCCAACAGCTCGAAGAGACTGCGCCGTTAAATAGCAAGAGCTTTGGCTTGGGGTTGACGATCGCCCGCGAATTGGTGCAGCTCAACCTCGGCGAGCTTACCGTGCAAAGCGAAGTGGGAGTCGGGAGTACATTTTCCTTCGACTTACCACCGGCCGATCCGCGGCTACTCATCACAAGTTATGTGCGGCGCGCAGGACAGGTGCGGCAAGGCCAGCATGTGGTGTCTACACTGGTGGTGAAAATCAAGAGCAGCCAGGTGCACGATGCTTCCCTCGGAATCGATAGGTTTCTACAGCAAGATCTGCGCGGGAATGATCTAGTGTTACAGGTCAATGAGCGTGTCTGGCTGCTGTTGGTGCGGTGCTCGCAGAAGGAGGTCGATGCTCTTCTCGCGCGGCTCGAAAAAGCATGGGAACGCGAAAAGCATAATTGCCCCCAGGGTCGCTTGCCCGCACTGAGTTTCGAGTACAACAGTACGCGACTGTTGGATGGCGACGTGGCGGCGATTGGCGCCGGGCTGATCGATCAATATCAACAGCTCAAAGCTGCCCAGCCGCGCTGTGCCCGAGTGTTACTGGTAGATGACGACCGCGATGTGGTGCGAGCCATCGGCATGCGGCTGGAGGCAAACGGCTACGAGGTGTTTTCTGCTCACGACGGCTCCGCCGGATACCGAGTAGCACTGGAAGCACGTCCCGATGCCATCGTCATTGACGTCAGAATGCCGGACATGTGCGGATTAACGTTGTTGGATAAGCTGCAACACGAGCCGGGAATGCAGGCCGTGCCCGTCATTATTCTGTCTGGCTCGATCTGTGATCAGCAACAGGCGCTGGACATGGGCGCAAGTTACTTCCTCAACAAACCGTGCGACCCTGCTACCTTAATCTCTGCGCTGCAATCCGTGGCCGCACCGATCATGGTGTAATTGACCTGTCAGCCGAATGTGTGCACGCCATAATTGCACGTTAGAACGATCAGATGCGACCAAACATCTGTTTCGCTTCTTTCTTGCCGGATTTAGAAGCGCTAATCTCACTTGCTTTCGCGGAAAGAAGGTGCCCGGGCCGGTATAAAGAGCACGACTTCTTCGCCAGTGACAGTGCTGATGTCGACACCTTTGGCCGATCAAGAGTGGTTGCATAACTCCAAACGATGGCGCAAGGCTTTCGATTGCCTACGGGTAACGGGAATGAGGTAGATATCTCAGATTGGAGGCCATGCCATGCTAGACGCATTTCCTACGCCAAAAGAACACTCCACTGGCGGAATGAGTTTTAGAGATTATGCCGCAGTCGCCATATTGCAAGCGCTGGTGTCACGGGGTTCCCTAAAAGGGGATAGAGTGAAGGATGCACTATTAGCCTATCAATATGCCGATGCATTGCCTGAAGCACGAAACTTCAACGAAAAAAATAAAGACTGGCAACTAAAAGTCTCCTCAGAAAAGTCTCGCTAGAATCAGGGGCGCAACCAGCCGCGAGGTCGATGGACTTGTGGCGGGGAGTTCCACGCACGTTTGCCGCACACCGAGGCAAAGGCAATTGGGGCTGTTTATGCACGCTACAGCGTGCTTCACTCCCTCGGGAATGATAAGCCAGGTCCCCTGGCTGCATCGCCACTCATCGAAGGCGAAAGTGTGGTTCTCCGCGCCCAGCGACGCAAAGTAGCGCTTTTTCAGGCAAGGTGTAGGTGAATGCACTGCTTTCCTCGCCAGGTTTGAGCTTTAGCGCGTGGACGCTTTCTGTCTTATATCCGTTTCCCGCTCACGCAATCAATCGCGTCTCGACACCTTGTGTCCGGATTACAACGCCCTCATTCAAGCTTCCGAGCGTACCGTGCTGGCGGATTTGGACTCACGAACATCTCGTCACACTTTGAATCTGGCAGCGCCAGCTAAATTGCGATTGTCACTTGCAGAATATCGCAACTTCGCTCGAAATTGGCCGCTTTCTGGCGCGGCGTGTTTCGCTCTGAGCTTCGACCAGACGCATTTATCCAGGCCTCGGATAAGGAATGTTCGCATTTTGCTGTGCGGGCAATTCATCGGAGGGTGCCTAACGTGGCATAAGTGGCGGCAGCGCACCAAGAAGTGCGGCATGTGGTAGGAGATGAATCGCGCGTCGGCCCGTCGCAATCACGCAGTTTCGACGAGGCGGATTATACGAATAAGCGCGCTTTTATCGGAATGGAGGCAGTGCGGGTATCCGCACGAGCGGCGGAAGGCGTTTTTCCATTACACCGAATGAACTAGATTTTGAGTGCCGAGCAAGTAAGGAAGGAGTTTAGTTATTGACGCCGCGATATGATTGCGATTCAAACCCAGCAGTCGACTATGAACAACCAATCCGCGACAACTGAACGGCGCACGCCGACAATCTTGTGCATCGATGACAACCCGGACATCGCGCACGCCATCGAATTGCACTTACGGCAGTTTGACGTGGCGGTGAGCAAAGCCAGCCACGGGATGCAGGGGTACGCCATGGCACGACAGAATGAGCCGGATTTAATCGTGTTGGACATTGGACTACCAAACGGCAACGGCCCAATGATTCTTGAGGAACTGCGCTCGCACTCAGCCACCGCGCTCACCCCAGTCATTATATTGAGCGGTATGCGCGATCGGGCCATGCAAACGCGGATGTATCATCTAGGCGCCAACAGCTATCTCACCAAACCGATTCATAGCGACGCATTGCTTGCCGAAATGAGTCGTTTAGTTGAGTTGCGGAAGGTAGAAAATCTCGACCTCGATAGTGGCGCGGAGGAACGAAGATGAAGGTACTTTTGGTAGAAGACAATCCGATAGACGCAAGTGTGATTCGCAGATCGTTTGCGAATTCGACGTTGGATTGCGATTTGACGTGGGCCAAGAGCCTGTCTGAAGGAGTCGACCAATTGCGCGCGAGCACGTTCGACGTGATCCTCACGGATCTCATGCTGCCAGACGCTGCCAATCTGCAGGCGCCGCGGACTCTCTATGAAGCGGCAGATTATGCTCCTGTCATTGTGCTTACGAGCGTGGCCGAAGGAGGCATGTCCGATAAGGCATTGGCTTGTGGAGTTCAAGACTACTTGGTCAAGGACCGCTTGGCTCCAGATCTGTTGCAGCGCTCGATTCAGTATGCCATTCATCGGCAGCAGGTGAAGAACGAAAACATGCGGTTGATGCGCGAGGTGGAGCACGGGAAGGAATCGCTCATTCGGAAGAATCGGCGGTTGAAGCGGATGTACCGTATGGCACAAGAATTTGTCGATCATGTATCGCACGAATTCCGCACGCCTTTGACAGTGATCAAGGAATATGCCTCGCTGATCCACGACGGTGTCGTGGGCCACATCAACGACGAGCAGAAGCGATTGCTTCGAGTGGTGGACGATCGTACCGATGATCTGAACACGATGGTCGACGACATGCTCGACGTGAGCAAGCTGAACGCGGGGCTTTTGGGTGCTTGGCGCAAAGCGTGCACCGTAAAGAATATAGTTCAACACGTGTTGCCGCATCTGCAGCGTAAAGCTGCCACGCACAACGCGGAGCTGCAAACCGAGATCGACAGCAATCTGCCGACGGTTTATTGCGATGCGGAAAAGGCGGGACGTGTGATCGTGAATCTGGTTGTCAACGCCATCAAATTCAGCGGACAAGAAGGGAAAATACATCTGTGGGCGAGAACCGACCTAGAGCATAACGAAGTGCAGGTGGGCATCACGGACAACGGCCCCGGGATCGGCGCGGATGACATGGAAAGGATTTTTAAGCGTTTCACGAAGCTGAATCATAGGATGCCCAACAGCAAGGGATTCGGACTGGGGCTGAGCATTGCGATGGAGTTAGCGGATTTGAATTTCGGGAGTATGTCGGTCGAGAGCGAACTTGGTCGCGGCAGCACATTTTCGTTTACACTACCTATGGCGATTCCGCAATTGATCGTTCAGAGATATCTGCGGAGGTTGCAGCATCGGCGGAGTGGGGGGCGGCAATCTGTGTCCCTTTTGCGGATCAGCCTGGATGGCGAAGTGGCCTCGGAATTGGCTGCTGACACTGACCAGTTTCTGAATTTCATGTTGAGACGCGATGACTTGCTGTTTCGAATCGGAGCAGCCGAGTGGTTGCTGGTTTTAGCAATGCCGCGAATTGAGTTGGACGATTTCCTCAATCGCACCAGCCAAACGCTGAAAGACGCCAACCGCAATCGGCCGTATACGCCGCTTCCCGACCTGCTATACGAATACCTGGGATGTTGGTCATGCCTCGAGGATGGGACGAAAATCCTCAACATCTTTGATCAATGTTGCGCGCATCTGGAAATCGCCGGCATATGAAAATAATTGGATGAACTATGGACGCACCAACCAAGGGCCAAGTGCTAATCGTGGATGACAACCACGAAGTCTTGATCGGAGCGGATTTGCGACTGCGTGCTGCGGGATATGCGGCGCGGGTGGCGTACGACGCCAGTGAGGCGCTAAGAAGCATCTCCGATCAGCCGCCAGACGCGATTGTATTGGATATGGTGATGCCCGGGATGAGCGGACTAGAGTTGATCGCGCGCCTACGCCGCCTACCGGCGACCCGGCGAATTCCTGTGATTATGTTATCGGCGAGCTTGCGCGACAAACAGTCGGCGTTGGACGCTGGCGCGAGATACTTTCTCCCCAAGCCGTACGACGCTGAACACCTGCTGGCTGCGCTCGACGCCGCGATTCACGAACCTTTGAGCCTTCCACCGACCGGCCGCATCGAGGCGGCCCCATCTTCTATGAAGGGAATCGCTCGCCGCACGGGCCCAAAGGCATTGTGCGAATCGCCAATAAAGTCGCGGAAATCTGCTGAGACGTGTGAATCAGAACTCAGAATGCCAATGACCATTCAGACATTCTAAGAACTCTCAACAAGGGCCTCATCGTGATTAAGGCCACCCAAATTCGTATTCGGCCGCACAGCAGCCCGCCGTTGCCGCACATTCGGGTACCGCAAGTTCATGTCATCGACGACGATCCTGATAAGTCACGCAAGATTCAATTGCGATTAAAGCCGTACGGCGTAATAGTTCTACGGTCATTCGACAGCGTGAGTGGATTGATGACATTGCTGGAGGACAAGCCGGATATGATCCTGGCGAATTTTATAATGCCCGATCATACTGGCCAGCGACTGATCCGCTGGCTGCGCAACAACAAAGAGACGTGCCGGACTCCTATCATCGTATTGACCGTGCGGACGGACCAACAGCTGCAATATCAGGTGGAGAGCCTTGGGATGGTATCGTATTTGACAAAGCCACTAGAAATTGCCGAACTTCTACGAGCATTGCGACGGTACATTCCGCTTCCGGGCGACGGCCACGAAGCACGCTCATACGTTTTTCATCCGCCACACCGATTCATCAGGCTATACCGATGACTTCCAGCCAACCACTCGTTTTGATTGCTGACGACGACCGAAACCTAGTCGATGCTTTGGGCCGCCGTTGCATTTCGATCGGGCTACAAGTGGAACGGGCGCACCGCGGACTATCGGCGCTGGCCAAAGTCGACCACCTGCAGCCCCAATTCGTTATTCTCGACGTAAACATGCCCGGCGGCAGCGGATTAAGTGTATTGGAAATCATGGCGGGCAACGAGCATTTGCGGTCGATTCCGGTGGTGGTTCTGACAGGGCAGGAAGACATTGAGACGATGCGGCGGTGCCACGATTTGCTGGCCTATTTTGTGCCAAAATGCCATGACGTATGGCCGCGTATTGAGCCATTGTTAATCGAATTCTTTGGTCGCGAAGCCTTGGATAGTTGGGCGGCCCAGCAGAGTGCGTCGCCAAATGCCGGGGCCGCGAATATCGGCACTGACAAGGCGCCTGAGCAGAGTGACAATTGACAGCGCGGGGTTGGCATCGTCGCCAACTGGCCGACTGAGGAAAAGCACATCCAGGTGGAAACAGTTAAAAAATACGTCGATCTAGCTACAGTCGCGGACGAGCAGCGTTCCGAAGGTCTTGTGCATTGACGACGATCAAGAATTGTTACGAATGTAATGTCCATTGGAAAGGTATGGAATCGGATTTCAACAAGCAAGCGCAGGGAAGGACGGCTACCGGAGTGCGTTTTTGGAGCAGATACCGACGATCATCCTGGACTGTAAAATGCCGGAAGGGAAAGACGACTAAGTATTGCGACGACTATACACACTAAGACGGACAGCCGAGTACCGTGAATTAGTAGCATCTTTGGCGATCAAGCCGTGTCAATAATTTGTGTACCACCGGCAATGTCGGAGAAGCAGGTACAAGATTTTAGGAACGCATTGCCAGAATCTGCAGATATATAATTCCGACGTTATTTCTCAGAATTAGACGGACCCACGATAACGTCCTGAATTGTGCGCACAAATTGAAAAGGCAGTCCTGGAACTGGTAGAAGTTTGTTTATCAGAACGAACCTACCAGCACGAAAGGACTGCCAGATGGAGATTGTATCACAATCG
>Ga0182024_10000446_pt1 | contig 105922 bp, 87 predicted proteins | sample P32metaG_FD_120480 | JGI IMG/M metagenome (GOLD analysis project Ga0182024, IMG submission 120480) | Permafrost microbial communities from Stordalen Mire, Sweden - P3-2 metaG (Illumina Assembly) | ecosystem: Environmental > Terrestrial > Soil > Wetlands > Permafrost | place: Sweden: Stordalen... | reverse complement strand
TGCAGCACGATGCGACGTACCGAGACCACCACCTGAGCGCCCAGCTTTAAGAAATGTTCGCGCAAGGTCGAGACTTGCGCCCGGGCGTGGCGGGTCGCTGCCAGGTGAAGGCGCAGCTCCTGCATCAGCACATACGCCGCCGCCGTCAGCACCACCCGGAAGGTGTTCGACAAAAAGCTCGAACAACTGGTCCGGCCGATCTGCATTCCGTCGTGCAACTCCTTGATCCTGTTCTCGACATCGCCGCGCGGACAGTAAACCTGCTCGTAAATCCACTGCGGACTCTGTTTCAGGTTGGTAACCACGAAGCGCGGGTTGTCCCTGGGTTCCTTGTTCGCGGCGCGCACCACTTCGGCTTTGTAGATGACCCGTCGTTTCCACGGCCAAGTCTGGCGGGTAGCATACCGGCACTGGCCATAGACATGCTCGGTTTGGCCCGAGATCTCCGACGCACGACGGGCTCGCTTCATGGCCGCCTCCGCCTTACCCTTCAAAACCGCATGGGCGGCTAGGTTGACCAGGTATTCCACTTTCGGTTGGCCATCCAGAAAATCCAGAATTTCCGGGGACGCGAAGCCGCCGTCCAGGCGCACCCGGATTCTGGCCTTGGGAAAGGCCTTACTCAGTCGTTTAATCAGACGGCGCAGAATCCCCATAGCACCCGCAGAACCAGGCGCATTTCCAGGCCGCAACACCGCCGCCACCAAGTACTGCTCGGCCTCCTCATTAAAGGTTAGAAAACAAACCATCGGCAGGTAACAATGCGAATCGTAATGGCGGTTGAAAAACGACAGTTGCTGCGCGCCGTGGGTGGGGTCCTCGGTGGGATCCAGATCGACGGTGATGCGACGGGCGCGGCCATGCAGCCGTTGGCGATGGCGCTCGATGACGCAGTCCGCCAGCGCTTCCGTCATGCCCAACAGTTCCTTGCCATCCGGAGCATTTTCAAAACGCGACAGGGTGGGTTGCGAAGCCAGGTCCTGGCCATCGAGCGGATCCCGACCGACCAGCAGCTTGTGGATCGGATCGCAGGCCAGCCGTGCCGCATCGTTGGCGTCTTCATATCCCAACGCCATGGCCATGACTCGCTGAGTCATCAGCTCACCCAACCCATGTTGCACCTTACCGGGTTGCCGGTCATCTCTCAGACAGCCGCCAATGCCGAAGTCAGGCCTAACCGCCGCTCGGCGGCCTGGAGCAGAATCGCTCCGCCATCGGAACTGCCTTGCCGTTGATCAAACTTGGCGACCACCGGTCGATCAAAAATATCTGGAAAAAGAAGACAGTCTGTTGTGGTATGTTCGGTCAAGCGAAGGCCTCACTTTTTGGTCTCAAGTCTGCCTAGACAACGGATTTGTACCATAGTGAGGCCTTTCGTGCTTCTGAAATCATGAATTTTCCGGGCTAAGTCCTGCGCGTCTGCCAATTCCGCCACTCCCGCACGCCCGTTTGCGAAACAGATTCTAGCATGTTCACGGGTGATTTCGCGTTATTAGAATTGTTGGAGACGCACCGATGGCCTGTGCCGGGGCTATGCTCGGCGTCCCTCCTCTCCCGCACTCTCATTGCACGTGAGAGAATAGCGTTAGCCATGACCCAAACCGTATTATTCCAAGCCTTCGCCGGCCACAAATATATCAGCCTGGAATCATTTCGCAAGAGCGGCGAGACCGTAAAGACGCCGGTATGGTTCGCCGAAGCTGGCCTCAATACTCCGGCGCCCTTGCTCTACGTTTACACCACCGGCGATTCGGGCAAGGCAAAACGCATCCGCAATAACCAGCGCGTGAGGATAACGCCGTGCGACATCCGAGGCAAGCTGCTCGGAGATTGTGTCGAGGCGCGAGCTGAGATTTTGCGGGCCGAGGCTGCCACACAAGGTATGCGCGCACTCGATCGGAAATATGCGCCGTGGAAGAAATTGTTAGACCTATTTGCGCTGGTTCGCAAGCGCGAGCGGATTGTCTTGGCCCTCCGGCCAGAGTGATGTAATAACCGCTGGGGGTTTTCGCCGCGCTGGACTTTTTGCGCCACGGTGCGAACCATCCAAAACGGCTCCTACGTCAGTACTGCGAGTTTGCCAATCCCGCCACTCCCGCGCGCCTCTTTGCGAAAGAGATTCCAGCATGTTCTCGCGCGAGTTCGCGTTTTGGAACTGCGGGAGCTGCGGCGACGGTTGTACGGGGCTATGCTCGGCGTCTCGCCGCAAAAGCACGGGAAGGATTGGATGTGCATGCATGCTTCGGCATGGCGCGTTGCCCCACTGTCTTTGGCCCGGATCGACAATCTAAAGTTGTTGACCGAGCCAAGCGGGAATAGGACCCTCCCGATGTTACAACGATAGCCGAGTGTCGCGCGGCGCCGGAGAGAGAAAATGAGCAAACTTGATAGCGGAACGTGGGCGGAACGAGCGTGCGGTATCTTTCTGCTGTGGGCAATGATGGCCGTTGCCCTGCCTGCGCAGACAGGGGCGGGGTATTCCGGCTGCACAGACAACGACGGTTGCCCCGATTGTGAAGTTCACCACGCTATATTCTTTCTGCTCGCAGGGCGGCGACCTATGCACGGACGGCGAAAATTCGCTGGGCGCGCTAATCCAGGGCACTGATGGAATTTTCTACGGGACAACAAGTTATGGCGGCGCGTACTTCTATGATGGCACGGCCTTCAGCATCACAGCAGGCGGCACGTTTACGACGCTGCACAACTTCTGCTTTGATTGTTCGGCTTCGGGCGGCGACCGCCCATTCGCGGGGCTGGTTCAGGGCACCAATGGGAAGTTCTACGGGACAACGGCGGGAGGAGGGGTTGGCAGTGCCTGCACACCCCGCCAAAACTGCGGCACGGTCTTCAACATCACGGCAGGCGGCATCTTCACCACGCTTTACAGTTTCTGCTCGAAAAGCGATTGCACGGACGGTGCGTGGCCCAACGCAGGGATGATCGAAGGCACCGATGGGAGCTTCTACGGAACAACGTACGTGGGCGGGGCCTACGGCGGCGGTACGATCTTCAGAATCACAGCAGGCGGCGCGCGGACCACGCTCTACGATTTCTGCTCGCAGACAAAATGCGCGGACGGCGACGGGCCGTTAGCCGGCTTGGTGCAGGGCACCGATGGGAACTTCTACGGGACCACGGAGTATGGCGGGACCGTCAACGACTGTCTGGGATACGGGTCTTGTGGCACGGTCTTCAGCATTACACCAGGCGGCACGCTGACTACTCTGCACACATTCTACGGCAAGGACGGCGCGTATCCGTACGAGGCCCTGGTCCAGGGCACTGATGGCAGTTTCTACGGGACAACAACCGACGGCGGGGCCAACTATGCTGGCGGCACGATATTCAGCCTGTCTGTGGGCCTAGGCCCGTTTGTGGAAACACAGCCCGCCTCCCGCCGTGTAGGAAAGCCCGTCAAGATCCTGGGCGCCAATTTGACCGGCGCAACCAGCGTCACATTTAACGGCACTGTGGCCACGTTCAGCGTGGTCTCAAGTTCCGAAATCACCACCACCGTTCCAACCGGCGCGACCACCGGCACGGTTCAAGTGGAAACTCCCGGCGGCACGCTTTCGAGCAACGTGCCCTCCGGGTGACCCACCCCTAGATTTCGCGCCTACTCCCCTGAGCATGGCTGGGAAGGGACCAGGGGCTCGGCGCCCAGAAACGACAGCACGAAGATCGCCGTGACCAGAGCCAGGCGATTGGCCGACATGCCCGGTCCAACTTAACGAGCACATATTTATTGACGAGGCAACACGGGAATTGTATTCTCCCCGTATATTATATTTAGCCGCAGATCACAGGCGGCGAGAGGTCACCATGTGCAAATTCAACTGGGTTAGGAAGGCGAATAGCGCCTTTCTACTGTGCGCAGTGGCAGCGCTTCCCGCGCCGGCCCAAACAACGGCCATTGCCACGCCTGCGCAGATAACGTCAGCTCACATCCCTGCAGCAGCCTTCACGACGCTGCACAGTTTTTGTTCACTACCGAATTGCACGGATGGGGCCGTTCCCACCGCAAGCCTTGTTCAGGGCGCCGATGGGAATTTGTATGGCACCACTCCGTTCGGAGGGGCCTCGGGCCCCTGCGATGATAATTTCGGCTGTGGCACAATGTTTAGAATTACCCCTGACGGCACGCTGACTACCGTGTATGCTTTTTGCTCGCAGGGCCATTGTACCGACGGCGCTGGCGCCAACACTCTGATCCAGGGCACGGATGGCGACTTGTATGGAACAAGCGTCGGCGGCGGGGCTTATCCGAATGGAAAAAGCCTGTCTCCTGGCACTATCTTCAAAATAACTTTGAACGGCGAACTGACGACACTCTACAGCTTTTGCCCTGACTACCCCAGCTGCACCGACGGCGCGGATCCCGCCGCGGGATTAGTTCAAGGCGCGAGGGGCACGCTCTATGGGACAACATTCAACGGCGGGGATTTCTACGGTGGCACCTGCATCTATGGCTGCGGCACGGTATTCAGTGTTACCTCACGTGGCGCATTAGAGTCCCTGGATAGTTTCGGCGTGGCCAACGGCCAGTGGCCACAGGCGGGAATGATTCAGGGCACGGATGGGAAGATCTACGGGACCACGCCGGCCGGCGGTTCTGGCATCTGTGGAATTTATTGCGATGGCACATTCTTTAGCCTTGGGCCGGACGGTACATTAACGACCCTCTACAATTTTTGCTCCGTCGGCGGTGAAAATTGCACAGATGGCGCTCTGCCTTACGAGGGAGTTGTGGAAGGCTCTGATGGCAACTTTTACGGAGCAACGTACGAGGGCGGAAGTGGCGCGAGCTGCACCCTGGTTATTGGTTGCGGCACGATCTTCAAGATCACTCCAAAGGGTCAGTTGACTACCATTTACTCTTTTTGCTCCCAACCCAATTGCGCTGACGGGGAATTTCCGTATGGTGGACTGACCCTCGGAACCAATGGCAAGTTCTATGGGACCACAACCAGCGGCGGGGCCGATGAAAGGGGCACAATCTTCAGCCTCAGTTCAACCAAAGGTCTGGCCACGTTGCACAGCTTCGATGGAAGAGATGGCGAGTTGCTTGTGGCCACAATGGTTCAGAGTACTGATGGAAGCTTTTACGGGACAACGGAGGATGGCGGCGCCAATTTCGACGTTCACTGCGGAGGCCTCTGCGGAACCGTATTTAAACTGTCAGTGGATTTGGCGCCTTTTGTGAAAACATTGCCTACGGCTGGCAAAACTCGAGCGACCGTCCATATTCTTGGAACTAACCTGACCGGCGCAACCGTTGTCACTTTTAACGGAGTAGCGGCCAGCTTCACGGTGGTTTCCCAGACCGAAATAACGACGAGTGTACCTGCCGGCGCGACCACCGGCACAGTCCAGGTGGTAACGTCCGGCGGCACGCTTTCGGGCAATGTACCCTTTCAAGTTCGGCCATGATCGCGCCTTGAATCACGAGCCGCGCGTTCTTCGGCACGGCTTTATTTAAAAGAAGGACGACAGAGGATCACTGCCGCAGGGGTACAGTTTGAGTGTCCCCACAGTCCAACTACTTACGCTGTCGAAGTGAAACCCGGACCGGCAGTGGACGTAGTCACGACGGTTGTCTGCAGCGGTGACAGCTTGGAATGGTATAACTCAACCGCGAGTAGCCCGCAATTCATCGTGGACTTAAGGAGCCTGTCTGGGTACACAACGTACTCGTCGACTGGTGGCGTCACTCAACCCGTAGCCATGCCTGCTGTCAACCCAAACGCCGCCATCATCACAAAATACAGCATAACGTGCGGGATTGGCTGCAATCTCGACCCCCACATCATTATCATGGGGCCGTCATAATTCAAAGGGCAACGAATCGGACGTAGGGCGAGGGCCCCATTTTCGCCCGCGCATCCGCTCTTTCGAGGGGCAACTGTCGGGGAACCGGGGATAGTTCTCGCTAGAAATAAACCGCTGAAATCACCGCCGTGCTCGCAATCGACGCAATCGTTTGCGCAATCAGCAGCACATCCTGATACCTGATGCCCTGCCCCAGCGCCTTCTCCGGAACTACAATCGTATCGCCTGGCTCAAGCTGCTGATTCAGGGAACTGCCCGACCAGATTGTACCTGTGCCCCCAATTACTGTTCCGTCCGCTCGGATCACGAATATTGCTTTCCGGTACGCCGTAAGCGTCGGCCCTCCTGACTGCCTTAGATACCAGGCCGCGCTTTTCCCGGGCCGAAAGGAAATCGCCGTCGGATTGTACACTTGGCCTGAAACCGTCACGTAGGAAGGCTTTTTCGGAATGACAAGTTTGTCTCCCGCTCTCACCTCAATGTCCCAGGAACTATTCGTCCAATGTTTAACGTCGGCGGAAAGCCGAATGCTGACGCGTCCAGTAGGAGGATTGGCCAGCAGGTTTTGCAAGGTTTGCTCCCACTGCCGGTAAGCAACTTCCTTGGCCCTTTTGTCATTCGTTGTATCCTCGGTATCCAGTCGTAGTTGAGCCTGATCCGCCTTCACTCTTTCCACCAGCGCGGAACGGGACCGGTCTTCCAGTTGGCGCACCTCAATCCTTTCCAAAATTGCGCCATAGGGATAGGCTTGCGGCGAGAAGCCGCCCGCCCGCGCAAGTATCGAACTAAGCCTTTCACCCGGCTTTATCCCGTATGTACCAGGGTGACCAACTTCGCCTTTAACCTCGATATACGCGCCCAGGTTATTCCACCCAGCTACCTGCCGGATGGTTAGTACATCGCCCTCTTTCAAGGGAAGGTTGGCGGTGAAATCGCCCGCCAGCGCGGCCGACAGAGGAACCTGGAAATGTTGTCCGTTCACGGGACCGTTGGAGCTCGCCACCGAAAGGCGCGTTAAATCGGCCAAATCGCTATCCGCGCTGCGCCGCATTCCGCCAGCTACCCTCACCAGGTCCGCAACCGTCATGTTCGAACTCAGCAGATAGCGCCCTGGTTTGGCCACTTCGCCTTGCACATACACCGTCGCGGGATCCACCTGACCAATGCTGGTATGGACGATAACTCTGTCGCGCGCTTCGAGCAACAGGTTGTTAACCGGATCCCCCGCGAGCGCGCTTTTCAAATCCACGCTCATGATTTTCATCGTCCCGTCGGGCATGAAGCGATATACCTGCGCGTCGGTCATGGAGGCGTCGGCCGCCAAGCCTCCCGCTACATGGACGGCGTCAGCTATATGGATATGACCCGTCGTGCGATAAATGCCTGGGCTCCTTACGTCGCCCCACACCGAAATAGTCGGAGGAGTTTCAAAATCATACTTGCTGAATACTTGCACGGTATCCATGGGCTGTAGCACGGGAGCGGGAATCTTTTTCGACATCACCGCTTCCAAGTCGAAGCTATCCACGGAAGGCCGGTAATCCGGAGGATTTAGCCGGATAATTTCCGCATAATGCGATGCGGGTTCTGGCAGCATATCTTTGTAGGAAATTAACAGATCTATTACCGTCAGGCCTTCACGATAAGAATACCGCCCAGGCCGCAGCACATGCCCTTCCAAATAGACCGCATCCTGATTGAAAGGCGCGATAGGAAACAGCCGAATGCTGTCTCCGTCTTGTACTTTGAACGCTTCCATTTTCTCGGTTACTTTTGCGGCGTCCGCCCCGTCCGGGATGTCGAGGCTCAACATTGTTTTCTTTTCGTGCGCCACGAGGCGTTGCACCTCAATTTGCCGTACCGCCGCTGTCGGTAACATGCCCCCCGCCAGGGACAGAGCCTGCGCCAAATTCTGTTCTCCATGCATCTCGTAAATCGCCGGCCGGCGTACCAGTCCTTCCACCGTAATCTGCGGTCCGACGGGGGTCACCAGCAACGTATCTCCGTCTTCCATGCGTTTGACGTCCGTTCTCACGCCATGCAAGAGCAAATCGTAGGTATCCACTTCCTGCACCAGTTGATTACCGCGCATATGTTTGAGCAAGCGCAACGAACCCTGCGAAGTCGGGCCGCCGGCCATAAATAGCGCATTCAGCGGAGTGGAAAGCGAACTGATGTCGTAGGCCCCCGGCCGTTGCACGTCGCCAACCACATACACGCGCACGGTGCGCAACCGCGAGATAGACACATCGGCCGAGACATTTTTGAATTGTGTCCGCAAAAGGCCCTGCAGTGTCTCTTGCACTTCAGCAAGCGACCGTCCACTCACCGATACCGGCCCAACGTCCGGCAAGCTGATGCGGCCCGCGCTATCCACCACCCGAACCAGCCGTTGCGAAACACCCCCCCAGAGGTCGACGGCCAGCGAATCCCCCGGCCCAATTATGTAGTCCGGACCCACTGGCAAATCCATTGGCAGGAATCGCGAGTTCGAATTATTGGCAAATCCGGATAAAAATATATCCGCGCCGAAACGACGGGGCCGATCGAGGTGCGGCTGGGCCTGCAGGTACATGTCATAAATTGAGGGAACTTGGGCGTAGGGATCAGGCTGAAATTCGAGGTTGGGCTGGGTCAATCCCGCGGGACGGAAATTCAGGTAACCGCCGTTGGGATTATTGTAGTAACCGGGCTGTCCGTTGGCTCCCAGCGAGGGTTGAAAACCAAATCCATTATTGGCCGTATAACCCTGCGAGAACCCCCCGCTCAGCGCGCCTAATTGATCTGCGGGTATCCCCGCCAGCGTTGGATTTAGGAGCGCTGCGGATCCAGGCAGTACGGCCCCTCCGGCTCCCCCCTCTCCGCCCAGCGCTGAAAGCGGGCTACCGCCTCCACCAAGCCCCTGTTCCTGTCCGCCACCTAATGCATTTAGTGCCGCCCCCCCCCCGCCAGCCGCGCCCCCGCCCAAACCACTTGCGCCCTGCAAAGCGAGTTGTTGATCGGGCCCTAGCGATGCTCCCCCCAACGCGGAATTATTGCCCAATTGCGAGAGGTCAAACCCCTGATTTCCTCCTTGGTCCAAAGTTCCGCCGGGACCCGGTGCGCCCTGCTGGAATCCGGGGGCGTAGGGCACGCCTTGCTGTGTTCCATATTGCCCGTTCGGTCCCCCCACACTTTGGGGGCCAAATCCTTGCGTGCCCACACAGGCTGGGTTCACCAGGGGATTGCAGCCCTGCGCCACTTGCTGCGATTGCTTCATGCGATCCTTTTGTTCTTCCCGCTGGGCGGCAAGATCCTCGCCCTGGATCTGGGCCAGCCATTGAGCTCGCTCTTTGAGGACTAACTCAGCCTCTTTGCCCTGTGCTGAATCCGGATTCACCTGGGGCACCAGATATCCATATCGCTGCAAAAGAATCGTGGCCTTCGAACGAAACTCAACGTCACTGCGAATCCGCTGATAAACGGCATCGTCCGTCAGATCCGCGTCCACTACGATTTGCCCTTCGTCCGTGGCCTCTTTGGCGATCAGGCGTTTCAATTCCACCATCAGCCCGGGATCTTTCTGGAGCGCCTCCTCCACCAGCACCGCCGAGGCCGCCACACGCCCTTGATTGTTAATGCCTAGATTGGACGGAGTATTCCACCGTTGTTGTTCGGTCGTCTGCTCGGCGTTCGATTGCATCTCCGGCGGCGTGGGCATTGCCCCGGGATCTTGCGCTCGCGCGGATTGTCCCAGAATTGCGGATAGGATCATGCCACCCATTACCACGGCCAGCCAAATACGCGGCCGGAATCGCGCCCTGAACCTATAACCTTCGCAACCGCGCCAGATATCCTCAATATATGCCATTGGGTTACTGGCCCGCCTAATCTCAGAATTCTTCATTCAATCACCGAAAATCCTTGTGAATACGATCCCTGCTGTCTTTATACATGAAATGAAAAAGGCGGTTTCTCGCGGATGGAGATGTGTCATGCAATCCGCGCAAGTCGAATCGATAGCTCACGATTGATGCCAATCGGCTTCGGAAATAATTTAAACTTCCACGCCAGCGATACCTCGTGTTTACAACCCAATCCCATCCAATGAGTTGTAATGCGTCTCTATGGCATCGCAGGTAAACCATCCTCATCCAAAACTGCGATTCAGAAAACCTGCTGACCACGCTGCCGCAGTGGTTAATTCTAGCCCATTTCAAAACGCGGCTCTAGTAACAAATAGTTCGGGTATTCGTGCGGAAGGCATACTCGCGGATAACGACCCTCGGAGATCGCAACTTGCCTGGTGCGGTCAATCCATCTAATCGCAGTAGGACCGTAGGGTCGCCGCGATTTCCCGGGCCGACTGGCGTGCGCGCTCCAAATCCTGAGGACCAAAACTTATCGCCGCCACCCGCGCGTGGCCGCCTCCACCATAGGTTTCACAAAGTTCCGCCAAATTCACATCCGCTGGCATTGTCTTCCATGGATTGGAGCCAACGGAAACTTTGGTTCGCAGCGGAGAGGCGCTCACCCCCACGGAATACAGGCAGTTTGGATGCAAGAGATAGGGAACGAATTTGTTGTAACACTCCAGAGGAAGATCGCTCACATCGAAAAAAATTACCCCGCGGCGGGCTTCTATTCGCTCCTGCAGGATGTCCAGGCTTGCTCGATGACTTTCGAGCAACGGTTTCAGGTGGTCCGCCACGATTGGAAGCGCCACCATCTCCGCCAGCGACCGGTTCATCATCTCGGGGATCAGCCGCGCCGAAAGGCCCGCTTCGAGCGCGCCCTCAATTACCAGCGCTAGTTGCATTGCCGGCTCGGCCAGCGCCACCGCGGTCTCCGGCGAATCGAATTGCGCCCCATCAATAATGTCTCCCCAACGAATCAGTTCCGCCATGGGCCGTGCGTCGAACCCAAATTTCGCGCCGGTCACGTCCGCAATGAACTTGGTGCACGACTTGTATTCCGGATCGTAAAATTTTCGGCCGCTGCGATCTTCCCGAAAATGTTTCGCGTCTTCGTCGCTGAGGAACGCGCTTAGATGATGATCAAACCACCATGTCAGGCGCGGCGAGCTCGAATACTTGAAATCCACAATCGCGTTTTCGTCACCATCGAAAATATTTCCCTCGAAAGGCCGCGTCGCCGTGTGGGTCATCCCGGTGTAGTGAAACTGTGCGTCTGGATTGATCCGCTCGCGGTAAAATCGCGAAAATACCGCCGCCGAAGCCGCGCCGTCAAAACACTTATCGTGAAAGCAGACTCGTATTTTCACTTGTCGTCCCGCGTGGGCGAGCCACGCCCAGCGCAAAGCCCACTAACATGGACGCCCTTCGCATTATTGTCAAGCGATAAGGCGCCCTAACCGTCTGCTTGAATATGGGATTTTACTTCGCCAGCGATTCGGCTACGTCACCGGATAGCGGCAATTTGAAACGCTCGCCTTTATACGCTCGCACCATGCACACAATCCAAAGGATCAGCGCCAGCAAATCCACCAGACGGTGCAATAGGAAAAACGTACCCCAGTGCCCCCAACCCCACGGCGAGGCGAAAAAGCTTCCCGCGGCGAACATATCCAGCACCATCATAATAATATGCAACCCTCCAAACGTTACGATGGACTGGGCCGCATGCCATCGCACAAAAGGCCGCTTATCAAGGAAAAAGAAAATCAGACCCGTCAGCCAGCCAAGGGAATAGCACAACATTCCCGCCACATTTTCCTGCATGCCCGTGGTTCCCGATGTAAACGGATCGGTCGCCAAGGGCGCGGGACTCGGAATCCCTGCCGCCGGTGCCGTCGTTTGCGCATGCCCGCACTTCGGACAGAATGCCGCGCCCTCCGTAATGCCCGCCCCACATTGGCTGCAATAAACCATTGTCTTCCTCCCCGATTCGAACCAAGCTCGGGCGAGCCTAGCAGGAACCCACCGAATTCACAATACCGAAACCCCGCCCTGCCGCGCAAAATGCCACTGGCCTTTCTAGCTTGTGAAAGCGTGCATTGCACGAGCGTTCCGAAAACACATCCAGCACTCTGCCCTGGGCCCACGCAGTTCTCGCCGCTTTATCAACTCAGCAGCACTTCCTGGATCCTTCCGCGCTACTATTGGCCCATGATGATTACGTGCGGGTCCAGCCGTACTGCGCTGGTTAAGCTGCAGCTCCGCGCGCATATGGAATATTCATACGTTCCCGGAGCAGCGCCGACGGGAACGCTTACGGACAATTTTCTTCCCGCGGCAACTGTGTATTTGCCGGTTTTCCGAAAAGGATCCTTGGTGAACACAAGCTGAAAGGTCTGCCGCTTATTCGTCGTGTTGTTCCATTGCACGATATCTCCTCCGCACGCCGAAACCGGATCTCCCGTAAGGGTGATCGTCTTACCGCTCATTCTAATCCCCACTGCCCGGTTCATGTGCGGAGTCGCACAGTTTGGCGCTCCTTGGCCGCCCCGTCCATGCGCTTCGGTAGAAACGGAAATTCCCGTGCAAATAATTCCCAGCGCACTGAACAACAGCGCCCCTCGAATCCACTTCGATTTCTTGACGTGCATTTGGTCTCCTCCCGCCCGCGCTCTGGGTGGCGCCTGGCGTGTACCTAACTCACCCAGCGCGGAGCCTATCAAATGCAGCCCTGCTTCACAACATTATTTTCTTAAGGCACGGGGCAATGCACAACCGTGCGGGGGCGCAGACCGCCGTCGGCTCTTGCCAAAACCTTCCTTCGGTATTATAGTCCGCCTGCATTTCGATTCCTGGTCACAAAGGAGAGGCCAAAATGCGCAGACTATTGTTCGTTTCATATTCACTGCTGGTGTGCGGGGCCGTCGCGATCGCCCAAGCGAAGCCCGATGCCATGGCTCAGGCCAAACCCGTAGTGACGGCCCGGCACAAACTTGAATCAAAGTGGCACTGCCTGAAACCATCGGAGCAGCACCAGCTAGACGCTGGCGACGTTCCAGGTCACAGCTATGGAATCGCCCAAGGCACCTGCGACGCGACTTCCAGCGCCACTGGCCTCGCGGAAAAAACAGGCCAGTTTACGGAATCCGAGGAGACGTGGACAGCCTCCATGAAAACACGTGGCGACTTCATCACGACGCTTGATAATGGAGATAAGATTCACTACACGTATCAAATTTCGCGCCAATCAGACCCGGCGAAACTCGTGTCCAACAAATGGAGGATTGTGAGTGGCACAGGAACGCACAAGCACATCATGGGTTCGGGAGCCTGCTCCGGCAAATCCAACGCGGACGATTCCATTGACTGGACATGCACCGGCGCGTATTCGATGGGCAAGTAAAGATAGAGTGTGAAATTAAACCGGGGGCTATGGATCCGTCCGAAGCCCCCGGCCGTGTTGCCCGTAGACCGTGTGCGATCAGGCAAGCTCCATGTCTGCATAGGCGTGGCTTTTGCAAATGAAGTTCCGCCACGTACGGTTAGATGATTCCTCTCGAAAGGTTCCGATATTATTCGATCATCCTGAATATGGAGAAAGGAGTGGTGAGCCGCCCAGGACTCGAACCTGGAACCCGTTGATTAAGAGTCAACTGCTCTACCATTGAGCTAGCGGCCCGCAGTTTTGAAATCATAGCATGGCCCCTCAAGATTTTTGCAACCGTACGGCCTCCGCCGCGTCCATCCAAATCACATTCGCGAGCGGCGCACAATGCGCCAGCGAGGAATTGCATCCATCGCACTATTTACGCATCCAAGAATCAGTCACACGCGACGTTTACAAAGCGGATCAGTCAATTTCCTTCCGCGATCCGCAATTCAACGGTCATTCGCACGCGCGCTAAGGAACGTATGGACGACAAAGCCAAGCAGTTGAATGAAGATTGGAAACGCAAGCTGACGCCAGAGCAATACGAAGTCACCCGCAAAAAGGGCACCGAGCCGCCTTTCTCCGGCGACTACGTTGACACCGAAACTCCCGGCACCTACGCGTGCGTTTGCTGCGGCCAGCCGCTATTCAGTTCCGAAGCCAAATTTCATTCCGGCTCCGGCTGGCCGAGTTTTTGGCAGCCCGCCGCGGAGGATTACATCCGCGTGAATTCCGATAGCAGCCACGGAATGTTGCGCCAGGAAGTGGTTTGCAGCCAATGTGACGCTCATCTAGGCCATGTCTTTGACGATGGCCCCAAACCCACCGGCCTCCGTTATTGCATTAATTCCGCCGCGCTGAACCTTAAAGAGAAACCGTAATACCCTTCCTATCCCCGGCCCGCTCGTAGAATCCTCCGGGGGCGAAATTCGCTATCTTCTTACTAGCTGTGGTAGTAACTTCCACCCTTCGCTACCGTACTCGCCGCACGATAAAAGGTGCCCGTTTTTTAATGCTGGGGGGGACGTGTGATGAGATCGGCCACGACTTGGCGCGGGTTTGCCGTTTCAACCGTGGCCCTTTGTTCATTCCTGTGCATCAGCCGCCCTGCCTCGTCGCAGATAACCCAGGGAAATCTTGTGGGCACGGTTTCCGATTCCAGCGGCCAGCGCATCCCTCGCGCGAAGGTTTCCGCGCAGTCTGCCGCTTCGTCATTGGTGCGCAGCGTTAAGGCCGATTCCGTCGGTGAATTTGTCATGTCCGATCTGGCTCCCGGCCTTTACACCGTTACTGCGGAAGCAAAGGGATTTTCAAAGGCAACCTCTCAGGTCACTGTCCAGGTGAGCAGCAGCCGTCCTTTGGCCATTACTCTAATCCCCGGCAGCGTGGAACAAAGCGTAACGGTCCAAGGCCAGCCAGCCTCAATCGCCACCCAGCCCATTGACACCGTGACCAGCGTCGAAAAGGGCATCGTCACCCAATATGACCTCGCAAATATCCCGTTGGCTTCGCGCAGTTTCGCCAATATCGCCTTTCTTGTTCCCATGACCGAGCCAGTCGAACCGTCCGATCCCACCAAGGCGCGCACTACCGCCATTTCCTTTGGTGGCAGCTCTGGATTGAACGTGGATCTTTCGGTGGACGGCGGTGACAATAATGACGACTGGATCGGGGGAATCCTGCAGAGTTATTCTCCCGACTCCATTCAGGAATTCACCGTGCGCACCGCCCAGTTTTCCGCCGACACTTCGCGCACCAACGGTGGCTCCATCATTATCTCTACTCGTCGCGGCACCGATGACTGGCACGGAGGCGGGGCATTTTACTATCGCGACACTGACCTGAACGCTCGCAATCAGATTGACAACCTCTCGCCAGATCCCAAGCAACCCTTCGGCCGGCAAAATTACGTCGCCACGATTGGCGGCCCGATTAAAAAACAAAAACTTTGGCTTTTCTCCTCGTTTGAATATGTGGATGAAAACTCCAGCATCGCCTATAGCGCCGACAATGTGTCCCAGTTCCAGGCCCTCTCCCAGCTGGCCGCGATGGGCTTTGTACCAGGCGTAACCAATATCCTGGTTCCCCCTTTCGCACCAGTTCCGTTCCGCGATTTGCTGTGGACCGGACGTTTGGATTTTGCGCAGTCCCAGCAGTCGCAGTGGTTTTTGCGCAGCGCGATTGATCGCAACAACACTTCCAACAATCTTGTGCAACAGGGATCTCTTCCCTCCACCGGCGCTTACAACACCACCAACTACTTCAGCGTGCTGCTGAGCAACAGTCTGGAGTTCAGCCCCTCCATGCTCGGTGTATTTACCTTTCAGGCTAATGGGCTTCACCTGAACCAGATCCCCAATAGCGATCTGGGCTTCGCTTATGCGTTCCCTTTCAGCACAACTTCGCTCACCACGTCAGGCTTCGAAACCTTTGGCGACAATCAATTCGTTACACCCATTACCGCTTTTCCAGTGAATCGCGAGCAGGAAAAATATCAGTTCCGTTATGACTTGACCAAGACTACCGGTCGTCACACTCCAAAGTTCGGCATTAATTTCGTCCATGAACCTGTTTTTAGCGGCGCTCTGGCCAGCCGCTCGGAATCTCTCTACACTTTTCCGATGGATCCCACGTTTTACCTCGCCAATCCTTCCGCGTTCACCCAAATCAGCGAGTGCGATCCATCAAATCCAAATAACGATTGCCCGGCCGGCACCGCGAAGTTTACTCCGGCCTCTAATGGCGCGTTCACACAGGATGTCCAGCGCCTGGGTTTTTATGGCCAGGATAGCTGGCGCGTAACACCTTCGCTGACCCTGAATTACGGCTTGCGGTACGACACCACTTTTGGCCTGTTCGATGCTTCCGGACGATCTCAAGCCGAGAATCCGACATTCCTGACGCTGCAGGCTCTCGATATTCCTCTGGTCACCAGCGCCCCGCACGATTATCGTGGTGCTGTGGCGCCCCGCTTCGGATTCGCCTATGCTCCGCACGGATCGTTGAGCACGGTCATTCGCGGTGGAATAGGGATGTACTACAACGATCTTGGGCAAAACGGATGGGCAACTGCTTTCCAGTCCGTGAATGAGGCTCCCGGAGTATGCGTGAACCCCGGCGATCCCGGTTGTCTGCCCGGGTTCACCAATGGCGGCCAGGGATTCATCGTCGCCCCCGGCTATAAAACGCCCTATGCGCTCACCGGGAGTCTCGGCATCGAGCATGAATTCAGCCGCGGCTGGCATGTGGACGTTCATTACGAGCACACTACCGGTGTGCATGGCTATCGCAGTTATCAATATGCCGCCGGATTTACCCTCTGCTCACCTCTATTTGCTGGCTATACCGGTAACGCCAGCGCTCCCTGCTCCACCAACGCAGCCGACATGGCTATCCAGCAGGCTAATGTTCCCAACGTCGCGGTGTTTCGGTCCGACAATCGCTCCGACTATAACGGCGTAGCCTTCCTGGTTTCACGTCGCGCCCGCTGGTACGAATTCACCGCCAGTTACACATTATCCAAAGCCACCACCTGGGGCGCGGTACTGGGTGAATTGTTTGACTATGTAAACCAGGTTAGCAATCCCCTGAATGCCTTTGGCCCCGGTGACAATGGCCCGTCGGGAGAAGACGTACGCAGTCGTTTTGTTCTCTCCGGCGTCTTTCAGCTTCCTTACAAGTTCCAGGTCAGTACTCTCACCCAGGCGGAAAGTGCGCGGCCCTTCACTCTGACTACGCCAGCGGATGTCACCGGGGATGGCATCTTCACCGACGATCGCGCTGTGGTCAATGGAGTCCAGCTTCCACTCGATAATCTGCGGGGCACTCCTTACATCCAGGTGGATATGCGCGTCGCTCGTCCCACGCAGATCAGTGAACGCTGGAACATTATGCCCTTCATCGAGTTTTTTAATCTCTTGAACCGCGCCAATGCCGGCGCAAATTATGTAACCAACATCGAAGCCATATCGCCTTTCGGCGTGAATAATGCCGCCAATGCGACCGCGATTTGTACCAGCGCAAATTGCGCCACTTCCACGCCCATCACCAGCTTGAATCAGCTTCGCGTGCCTGCCGGTACTCTCGGTGACTTCTTCGGACCTGGAACTACCGTCGGCATTCCTTTCGCCGCTCAACTCGGCGTCCGCGTCTCTTTCTAGGTTCTGGTTGGCTTACCATCGATTTAAGGAAGTCCGTGGTGTTCCCCGCGGAATCTCACCAATTGAAACTTTTCGTACTCCGTGCAATCCTATTTGCAGGCAAGCAACGGGGGAAGTGTGCGCGGTGGTTGGGCATGGGGATTATTAGACAATTATGGTGGAACCCACTAATAATGAGAAACTTGCGCATCATCTGGCGCGTCGCGATCTGCTAAGACTCAGCCCGCTGCTTCTCGCTGGCGCGCTGTTTATTCCCAGCGTGCGCTCAAAATTCATTACCGGCGGCTTGGGCGTTGGCGATTGGCTATCAGAAGCAATCTTTCGCCGTAACCACTTGGCCCCCACATTTTCAACTTCTGAACTGACTCCTTTCGATCAGTTCCCACTGAATACCTATGACGTCAACGATCCCGATGTTGATTTCGACGATTGGGCTCTAACCGTATCCGGCGACGTTGCTCGTCCCGGCAAGTATTCTCTCGCCCAAATCAAGGCGCTCCCTTTGCAGCGCCAAAATACCAAGCATATTTGCGTGGAAGGTTGGGACGTCGTGGGCCGCTTCGGCGGCGCGCGCGTTTCCGATTTCCTGAATTTAGTGGGAGCCAATACCAGCGCGAAGTTCCTCTACGTCGAATGTGCCGATGATTATTATGAATCGCTCGATATGCCGTCGGCGCTTCAGCCCCAATCGCTTCTTTGTTATGAGATGTATGATCAGCCGCTCACTCGCGAACACGGCGCTCCGCTGCGCTTCAGTTTGCCCACCAAACTCGGCTACAAATCCGCCAAGTATCTAACCACGCTTCGCGTTACCGACGTCATTCCCCAGAAGGGTTATTGGGAAGATCAAGGCTATAGCCAGGACGGCGGAATATGAGTTCGACGCCTTCTCTTTGGCGCCGTCCATTTCTTCCCGCCCGTATCCTTCGCTGGCCCTCGGGGAAGGCAACCCCGGCTTCCGCCGTCTACGAGCACCCTCTAATCGTCCGTTACTGCCATTGGCTGAATACCATCGCCCTGTTCATTCTGGCTGGCAGCGGCCTGCAAATCTTCATGGCTTTCCCCAGTTTTGGCCCCAAGATCCCCCAACACGACCTGCTGCACGTTCCGCCGAAACTCGCCTTGGGCGGCTGGCTGGGCGGCGCTTTGCAATGGCATATTACCTTTGCCTGGATTTACATCGCCACTGGCCTTATTTATGTGATCTATCAATTCGCCAGCGGTAACTATCGCCAGTTTCTTTTTACCTCCTCGGACATCAAGGGTGTATGGCCCATGGCGCGCTTTTATTTTTTTCGTGGCGAGAAACCTCCAGCAGCGGAAAGCTACAATGCGCTGCAAAAGTTGGCCTACACATTCGTCGTGCTGCTTGGCATCCTTTCCGTTTGGACCGGCCTGGTGCTTTACAAGCCGGTGCAGTTTTCCGGGCTTGCTTGGCTTCTCGGCGGATTCCATCTCGCGCGCGTCTGGCATTTTGCGGTGTTGTGGCTTTTTGTCCTATTCGTAATCGGGCATTTGATAATGGTCATCCTGCATGGGTGGAATAACTTCGTTTCAATGATTACCGGGTGGAAGCGTAATCCGGATTACTTGCCTTAACACAAGCGCCGCCATTGCAGGGCGCGGCCGCCACATTCGGCTCAAGGGTGAGTATTCGACAGGGGCGTGGCCGTAGAAGTGAGTGAGCGGCGTACAGAGGATGAGGAACGGGAACTGATCGCGCGCATTGGGCGCGGCGATACGGAATTATTTTATGAGCTTATTGAGCCTTATGAGCGCCGCGTTTTCGCCATTGCCATGGCCATTCTTCGCAGTGAAGCGGATGCCGAGGAGGTCGCCCAAGAGGCGCTACTCAAAGCTTTTCTTCACCTCGGCCAGTTTCGCGCCGAATCGCGTTTTGGCACATGGCTGGTTCGCGTAACCATCAATGAAGCAAGGATGCGCCGCCGCAAGGGTCACCTGGACATCATGAAAGCTCTGGAAGATCAACGCCAATCCGACGACGAGGGCTCTTTTATCCCTCAGGATTTCGCCGATTGGCGTGATATCCCGCTGGAGGAGCTGGAGCGCAAGGAAGTGTGCGAGTTGCTGGCCCGCGCTCTCACTTCCCTGGGCGACAAGTACCGTGACGTGTTTATTCTCCGCGACGTGGAACAGCTCAGCATTGAGGAAACTGCCGCGGCTTTGCAGATTTCGGAGGGGGCGGTCAAGACCCGTTTGTTGCGCGCTCGCTTGATGCTTCGCGAGCTGTTGGCTCCGGGCCTTGGCGGGATGTGGTCGAAAACTGGTCCCACGGCCACGCTGAAAGGGGTTAACCCATGGCACTAACAAATTGTCGGGATGTTTGGCCGGCAATCTCGGATTATCTGGATGGCGAGCTTTCACCCGCCCTCCGCGCCGAAATTGACCAGCATGTAGCGGGCTGCCCCAAATGCGCCAGCGTTTTGCACGGCACGCAGAATATCGTCCGTCTTTATCGCGACCCCCGCATGATGCCCGCTCCCACTGGCATTCGAGCCGGCCTGCGTCAGCGAATTCAGGCGCATGCCGCTCCCCAGCGCGGTACTTTGCGCGGACTTTTCACCGGGCTCGCGGTAGTTGGCGCATTTGCAATTTTGCTGCTGATGGCCGGCTCTTACAGCGGCAATGAGACTGCCTTGCGCGCGGCCATGTCCCACCCCGCCTACAGCACCCCTGTTGACCCCGGTTTCGTAACCGCTCACGGCAAACTTTTCCATCGCGCCGGCTGCCCTTTTATGCACGGCCCCGAAACGCTTCTTTCCGCCGCTGACGCGGTCGCCGCAGGATATGCCCCCTGTGTCCGCTGCATGAAGGAAGCGCTTCACTCCGTCGAAATCACTCCTCAGGGTCCTCCTCTCGAAACATCGCTCATTCGATAACCCGCTTTCCGCCGTTGTTGCATTTCGCCTGGCTTCAATTCCCTTTTACCCCTGTTTATTCATCCCCAAACGTTCCGTTCGCGGAAAATTGTTTACTTGAAACAAATCGTCCCTTGCGCTATCTAATGAGTATGCAAACGCTCCAGCGCGCTAACACACACATCCGAATCAGTCGTATCGCAACCGTGATCTTCCTTGCTGCTTCCCTTGCCGGTATTTCCCGCGCCGCCGACAATCTGCGCCTCAATCAGCATCTGGATTATTCCAGTGACAGCCAGGATGGGCTCCTCATCACCGGCGATCACATGGAAGAGGGCGTCGCCGCCGGCAAGCCTAACTATGTAATTTTCTATGGCGAAGGTTGCTACAACTCCAAGCACCAGGCCCGCCGCACCGTTGCGCTCTACGAAAAATACAAAGGCCGCGTCCAATTCGTCATCGTGGACTTGGACCGCGCCCAGTCCCCCGCCCAACAGGCGCTGGTAAAGAAGTATTACAAGGGTTCCATCCCCCACGTTACTATTCTCGATAGCAACGGCGAAGCCGTTTACGATCAGGCCGGCGAAGTGGAGGAAGCCTCTATCTCGCACATTCTCGATTCCGCACTCGGCCAATAGGCTAGCCCGCCACAACAGGCCGTCGTTCCGACGGAGTAGATTGGCGACGGGGAGCCCCTCTTAGAATCAGCCCTAGCGCGATGGCGGCACCAATCATTCGTAGATGCGGGAGGCAACGTCCGCGACCTCTCCTTCCTCACCGCCAACGCGCCTCCTCCCAACCACTGGCTGTTGCCTTAAACTGGCGGCGGGGCTATCTTCTTTGTGCTTTAAGCCGCTCCTAAACAAAACCCAAAAGGGAGAAGTTGAAAATGAGAAGAACATCTGATGCCGCCACGACACCGAAGCGAGCCTCCATGAGGCCTGACAGCACTGCGGCGATGCCGATAAGGACTGGCGCGAAGCGGAGCGATCGTTCGGCGATGAAACGTAACCGCTCCCCGATTTGGGGCCATCGCGCGGGCAGCATAAATAGGCCCGGCGGCGGGAGGCTGCTGGTTTTCGCCGTGGCGCTGGCGATGGTTGCGGGGGCGAGCGCGTCATTCGCGCAGCAGGGCGGAATGCTCCAGCAAAAGCTGGAGGCGATCCAGCGCAGCGCGCAGATGAACAGGACACGCCTTCGCCAATATCAATGGACGGAAACACTAGTATTGACGCTGCGAGGCGAGGCCAAGCCGGCGCGCGTTTCGCTATGCCATTACGGGCCGGATGGAACGGTACGAAAGACTCCGGTTGGGCCTCCGCCGGATGCGCAGCAATATCCGGGAGGCTTGCGCGGGCGAATCATGGACCGGAGGACGGACGAGCTGAAGGGCTACCTGCAGGACGCGCAGGAGGTGATGGCGCTATACGTGCCGCCCGATGCGGCGCAGATGCAGCAATCGTTCAAGAACGGCAACGCATCGCTCAGCGAAGGCGGCGCGGGAACCACCAGAATCGTATTCACCAACTACGCAAAACCCGGCGACCAGATGACTTTGTCATTTGATATGAGAGCCAAGAGGATCGTATCGCTGAGCGTCAACAGCACCATGAGCGAGTCACGTGACCCGGTGTCGCTGACCGTTCAATTCGCCACGTTGCCGGATGGCACGAATTTTCCGAGCCAGACGACGCTTTCTGCGCCAGCCAGGCAGATTCAGGTGGCGACGACCAATTCCAATTATCAAAAACTGGCCGGACAGTAGAGCCGGGCGCGAGAGGCAAGAGAGATCCCTCGGCTGGGAAGCCTCGGGATGACAACGGAAGAGCTACGACGTTACGCGCCCACGGTCACATGAAAGACGTGGGCCTGGAAGGCGTCGAGGCGGACGTACAAACCTTCCGTCACGATTTCGGCGCCGTCGCGGAGGTAGCTCGGGCCGTTGAGTTCATCGGCGAAGACGTACCGCTTGCCGGCGTCGATTTGAGGTCCCGCGCTGGGCGCGACACCGTCCGGAAAATGGACGCGGCCCTGGGCGGTTACGCCTCCGGGATTGGCGACGATAACCCACCAGTCGGCGGTCATGCGCTCGTCGGCTGCAGGCGGCGGCGCTTCGACAAAACGCGGCGATTCCTCGGCATTACGCGGCGGCGCTTCGGCACTGCGCGGCAGTTCCTCGGCACTACGCGGCGGCAACCCGCCGCACTCTAAAGGTTTGGCCCACTGATAGGCGGAAAGGCTGGCGAAGGAAGCGTCACCGGTGGTGGTTACGTCGAGCCGTTGAAACGCGCCTGACTGAAAGGCGGACGCAGCGGTAACGGTCAACAGCTTGCGGTAGAACGCGCGAATGGCGGCATTGCACGTTTGAGGTGTATCCGGCATCTGCGCAGTGAGTCCGATGGGAAGATGAATGTGGCGGCCCTGAAGCTGGCCGTAATGAAAGAACCTCATGCCCGGCAAAGTGGCGACAAGCACGGCAGCCGCGGCTAAATGTTTTACGGAGTTGGATTCGGCGGCAACTGTGGAAGTAATTTCGACGTTGGGGGCGCTTGAATCTCCGGAATCGGCGGATCGGAAGCTGGGTTCGCCGAAGACGGAGGCGGCGCGCGCTTCATCGTGGTTTTCGAGGAAGTGGGCCATGCGGCCCCGCGCTTCCTCGGGCGCACGAAGGCGGGCGGCAATGTCAGATGCGCGACCGGGATCGTTTGTTGAGCTGGCTGCGTTCGCGGCGCGGAGGAGGTCGTAGAGCGGCTTATCGTAGGCGAACTGAAAGCCCAAATCGAGCAGGCGCGATTCGAGGCCCCAATAAACTTCGGCAAGCCAGACGATTCCGGGAACGGCGCGCATGACCTGAGTCCAGAACTCCCCGGTGGGAACCGCGCGGCCGGCGAGATGCGCGGCCCACGTGCGCGCGAAGACATCGTTGAGGCAGAGCATGGCCATGTCGCAACGGAGGCCGTCACAATGCGCGGCAATTTTGACAAGCTGGGCGAGCTGCGCGGCGCGCAAGTCTTCGGAAAAATAATCGAGCTGGGCGGCGTCGGGCCACGGAGGGAAATAGGAATCGCGCCCGCGAGCGAGAATGGCGCGCGGGCCGGCGGCGGTTTCGACGGCGAAATAACCGGCGGGATCGCGCTGCAAATCCGCTTCGCCGCCCTGGATAAAATATTCGGGATGCTCGCGCATCCACGAATGATCGAGCGCGACATGGTTGCCGACGAAATCGAGCATCAGGCCGATGCCGCGTTTATTGAGCGCGGCACGCGCGCGATCCAGATCGGCCCATGTGCCCACGCGCGAATCGGGCTCATAACGGTGTACGGCATAGGGTGAACCAGCAACTTGCTCCGGCTGCCATCCGGGCAACCCTTCATCGAAGGATTTGCGCGCGGCGGGGTCGGCAAGCATTTGCACTGCGCTGGCGGAGCTGCGCTCCCACACTCCCATGAGCCAGACAAAATCCCAGCCACGCGCCCCTCGGCTCTGCTCAGGACCGCGCTGATACGCGGCCAACTCGTCCCAAACATTTTCGGGGATAGTGCCCAGAGTTACCGGACGGGAAAAGCGCTGGGCGATATCGTTGAGCCAAATAAGGATGGGAATTTCATAGAGGTGCGGATTTTTACACGACGAAAACGGAGTCTTCATGCGGAGAACTTGGTTGACCGCAAAGGCGACGCTGCAGCGGGGGAGGTTGATGGCGAGGGCGTTGAATCTGACGGTAACGCGGGACGCGTTCGCCAGTAACGGGTAAGCCCGAGCCAGCTCAGATCGAGGCCCGCGGCGGTGACATAATGCTCGGCGTGTTCGCGCTCCATGCGGCTGTGGATTTCACTCGCGGCCCAGGAGGAAAACTCGCCCATTCTTCGGGCATCGTCGGCAAGGCCAGCGCCGACAGGAGCGTGCGCGCCAACGTCAGGCGTTGGGCCGACAGGCAGCGCCATCATCTCGCGGACTTGGGCGGCCCAGGTTTCCAGGCGGTCGCGCAATTCTTCGAAATGTTCCGCTGGATTTTCCGACCAGCCAAAATGGGTGAGGAACAGGCGCGCGGGATGGCGGCTGAGAATCAGGTCCATGCTGCGACGCCAGGCGGGAATATCTATATCCGGCGGCGGCGCGACGGGCACGACGAAGGAAATTCCTTCGATGCGAATGCCGGCGGTGTCGCCGGCGAATGCGTGGCCCGCGGCGGACTCAAAATAAGTGACGTGGTGCGACGCGTGGCCGGGAGTATAGAGCACTTCGAAGCGGCGCGAACCGAGAGCGATTTCCTCGCCGCCTTTGAGGGCGGTGATATTTTCGGCGGGCACCGGCAGAAACTCGCCGAACTTCTGGTCCATGCCGGGATTGTAGAGGCGCCCCGCGCTGGCCAGGAGCTTCGACGGATCCTTCATGTGGCGCGCGCCCAATTCATGAACGTACACGCACAGGCGGGGATTTTCGCGAACGAGAGTGCCCGTCGCGCCGGCATGATCGAGATGAATATGGGTGAGAAAAATGGCGCGCAAATCCGCGATGGTGATGCCGCGCTGCTGGAGCTTTTGCCGGAGCGTGGGCAGCGAAATCGAGGGACCGGGATCGACGAGAGCCAACTGGCCATCGTTTTCGAGAAGGCAGGAGGCGATTGCGCGAGGGTGGCCGAGATATTCGACATCGATCGTTTCGGCTGCGGGTGTTTCGGTTAAAGATATTCCGGTGGGAGGCATGGTTGTTTTTCGCGGCGGAGGACTCCGCATCCGCACTCGATTAGGTTACAGGGAGAGAGGACGGTTGCCAACCGCGCGACGTGACATGAAAAGAAATAGGGAATCCTTACCGCAAAGAGACGGTTTCGGAATGACGTCCAGCGGGCTAGGCCCGCGACGAGAGCGAGTGCTGGGCCGCGTTTGAGCAAAGCGGGCCAAGGCGGGCCATGGCGGCGAGGAGTTCTTTTTTCTGAAGAGGCTTGGAAACATGGTCGTCCATGCCCGCGTTGAGACAGCGCTCTCTGTCGCCGGCCATAGCATGAGCGGTAAGCGCGATAATGGGAATGTGCTTTCCCGTCCCCATTTCGCGCCGGCGTATGGCCATGGTCGCTTCCACGCCGTCCATCTCAGGCATCTGGACGTCCATCAAGACAAGATCGTAGGTTTGCACTTCCAGTGCGGCGACAGCTTCCGCGCCGGTGGCCGCGACTGAGACGCTGTGGCCGCTCTTTTCCAAAAGCCGGGTAGCCAGCTTTTGATTAACTACATTGTCCTCGGCCAGGAGGACGCGCAACGAACACGCGGAGTCACCCGCATCGAGCAACGAGTACCGAGTGATAAGCGGGGCCGCTTCAGGACCCGGCAGCGCGCGGCAGCGCCACGATGGCCCGCTAAGGTGATCATCATGATGGTGGCGGCGGATAACCCCGGGAGCGCGCGGATTTTCTCGATCATCGCGAACCCGTCCATTTCCGGCATGTGCATATCAGTGAGGATCAGGGCGTAAGGGTCACCAGCCAGATGCGCGGCGGCGAGTTTTGCAATCGCCTCGGCCGCACCGCCGACTAGGGTGACCAATACCTTGGCGCGGTTACTCCGATAAATGCATCAACCAGGGAAGTGAGAAGAGCGAGGGCGAGAATCATCAAAGTAACGATCACAATTCCCGCCGTGCCCACAGCAGAGATGCTAACCGAATGAGCCATCGAATGATCGGGCGGGGACGCCGAGAAACTCGCAGCGGCCATGCCGGTGTAGTGCATCAGGGGAATGGCCAAGCCCATTACCACAGCACTAAGGATCTTGCGCCAGCCCCACTCTCGCGTTTCGCCCCGAAAATAGAAGGCCAGCCACAAAGCTACATAGGAGATAACCACGGCGAGGATCAAGGAAACAGTGACCACGGCGACGGAAAAGTGGCACAACGCGGGTAGCCGCATGGCCGCAATGCCACCGCCCATGAAGAGGCTGCCTACCACCGCGCGAGACAAACCCATTGCAGCCCGACTCACGACAAACAGGGCAACCGGCGGAAACGAAAATCGCAGCCAGCAACGACAGCAACACCGTCGGCCAGTCATATTCCACCAGTACCGGCAGGTGGAAGGCCAGCATCCCCACGTAGTGCATGGACCAGATGCCAGTCCCATGGCAACGGCCCCGCCAGTCAACCAAGCTACGCGAATGCGGCCACGGGCAGAGGTCACCCGGCCGGCCAGGTCCAAAGCGGTATAGGACGCAAATATGGCGATGACAATCGACAGGGCGACGAGGCAATGGTCATAGTGGCCGGCCAAAACAAGTCTCGACGATGAAACATCCGGCATTGAGGCGATCAACGCTCCGACACGCTTAAAAGGGGGAAAATTCGTCAATGGGAACTGATTCTGGGAGGGAACCCTTAGTGGGACCGATGGGCAAGATTAAGCAAGCAATCGCGCCGCAAATATGTACAGTTCGCTACGGGCGGCTGCAGAAGAAGGGCATACGCCGAATAACTCGCGGGGCAATGCGCCTAGGCTACAGGCGCCGTTCCAGACTGGCGCGATCCCAGGCGGCAAGGTTGGCGGCGGCTTCATAGGTGGATTGCAGGAAATCGAGGAGTACCGCGCGGGGAGAATCGGCGCGGCGCAGGTCAGCATACATCAGGAGAAATTCGCCGAGCTGCGCATTGTAAGAAGCGTTCGTGGGACGGATGGCGCTCTTCGAAAGGTCCGGCGGCTCGGGCGCAGCATAGGCATAGAAAGCGGCATCGGTATTCGGCGCGGTGCCCGGCCAGAAGCCCGCGCTGATGTCTTCGTGGGAATAGGCTTCGAGCGTGACGGGATCCGCGCCGGGGCGAGTGGGTGCGCGCTTTCCATTGAAGCGTGACACGGCCAAATCGAAGCTGCCCCAGAAAAAATGGACGGGACTGGATTTGCCGATGAAGCGCGCGCGAAATTCGTTGAAAATGGTGCTGACGGCGACTAAAATGCGCCAGAAGCGATTCACATATTCGGCGTCATACGATGCGTGGACGTGATCCTGATCGAAGCGAATGGGATCGGGAATTTCAACTGGCATAGGCCAGATTTTCACGTGAATACCCAGAGAATCCAACTCGGTCATGAATGCGCGATAAAAATCGGCCACCGAGCGCGGTTCCAAAGGCAGGGCGCTGGATTGGCCGCGGCTGGTGCGAATCTCAAGCTGGTGCGCGAGAAAATCAAATTCTATTTCGAAAATCTCCACGCCATAAGGAATGGACGAAGTGGTGAGGCCGCGGGCGCTGACGTAGAGGGGCACTTCCCACCAGTGATTGACGCGGGGACTGAGCGCGAGGCGCACCTTACCCACGATTTGCGTCCACATGTGGAGAGTGGCGCGGGTGTCGTTCCACTCATTTATCGGCAACGCCGGCCAAGGTTCATGTGCGGCCGGATTCAATTCAATGGCCATAGCTGACTCCGATGACGGGACGGACAAAAATTGTTGGGAGCGCTTAGTCGAACATTAATTCGTCAACATAGCACCAACGCCAATGCTCGCCGGGCTGAAACGACTGCATGATGGGATGATGCGTGGCATGAAAATGTTTGGTGGCATGCTTGTTCTTGGAACTGTCGCAGCAGCCGACGTGTCCACATTCAAGGCAGAGACGGAGGTGAACCCAAGTGTCACCCATTTCGAGACATTCCTTGCAGCCGGAACCGCTCGGCTTAACCTTGCGAATCTGGTCAAAGTGCGCACACTGGTTAGGCATCGGCATCCTCCCCTATTCGGACTGAGACTATCACAATTTTTTGCCGCGACCAGATTGTAAAGCCGGTGCGCGGGGCATAGCACCGGCAGGAGTGCCTGTGCTATGAAAAGGAGGTGCTTCACACAATGTTCGCAGACCGCACAAAGTGGGATCTGGGTCACAACCGCTTGAGCGAGGCGCTGGAAAAGCATCGCGCCGCGGGAAAACCGCTCATTGACCTGACGATGTCGAATCCGACTGAGTGTGGATTCCGCTATCACAGCGAGAAGATTCTTGCGGCGCTACGGAATCAAGACGCATTGCGCTATGAGCCAAACCCGAGAGGGCTTGAGACGGCGCGCCAAGCGGTGGCCGATTACTACGGTTGCTGCGTCAGCAGTGGCAAGAACATTTATCTCGACAATATTTTCCTTACAACCAGCACGAGCGAGGCGTATTCCTTTGTGTTTCGAATGCTTTGCGATCCGGGGGAAGAAATTCTGATACCCGAACCAAGTTACCCCTTATTCAGCTTTCTGGCCGACATTCAAGATGTGAAGGCGGTGGCTTATCCGCTGGTGTATGACGACAATGAAGGCTGGCGCATTGATTTTCACGCATTGGAGGAGGCTATCACGGCGCAGACACGTGGCGTGATTGTAGTGCATCCGAACAATCCCACCGGTCATTTCACTAAGACGCATGAATTTGTGCGATTGAATGAGATTTGCGCGGCGCGCGACATCGCATTGATAGCCGACGAGGTATTCTTGGATTTTTCGCTGGGCGGCAATTCTCCGCCCACCTTCGCCGCAAATGCCGGCGCGCTCACCTTCACGCTGAGCGGACTTTCGAAGATAGCCGGACTGCCGCAAATGAAAGCGGCGTGGGTGATCGTCAGCGGGCCTGAATTGTTGAAGGGGAAAGCGCTGGAGCGCCTGGAAGTGATTGCGGACACCTATCTTTCGATGAACGCTCCGGTGCAACTTGCTCTACCCATGTTCCTTGAGCAACGCCAGGATTTTCAGCGACAGGCGGTTGAGCGCGTGCGGCAAAATCTGGCGGAGATGGATAGCCAATTGGAGAAGCAAAAATCATGCGAGAGGCTGCGAATCGAAGGCGGGTGGTATGCGGTGCTCCGCGTTCCGGCGATTCGCAGTGACGAGGAACTGGCGATTGAAATGCTGACTGCGAGAGATGTTTACGTTCATCCGGGACATTTTTATGACTTCCCTTCGGAGGGTTACCTGGTGGTGAGCCTGATCGCGCCGGAATTGGATTTTGCTGAAGGGATTAAGCGCTTGCTTTCGTCGTTTTGATCGCGGCCATCGAGCGGGCAAAAATCATGGCCAAGGCAATACGCTAATCGGCGAAGTTCCCCGAGGCGGCCATTGGCCAGTTACGATGCGGCCCGGCGACGGGATATTACGGCTTGACTTTGAAAACGGTGCCGCAGCCGGCGTCGCTATGCATGATGCATTTCGTATTCCCGCCGCATTCCGTGTGCCGTAGAGATTGCCTTTGGCGTCGAAAATCAGATCCGAAGTTGGTCTATCCCCGTCCCCAAACTTCCCTGTCAAGTTGTGGAGCACACTCTCAAGCCACGTGCCGCTTTGTTGGGGAGTAAGCTCAAAGACGATGCCGCAGCCGGCACCCAGGCAAAACTTCGCTCTCTGGGTGGGATGGGCGGGAACGCGCAGGAGGTTATTTCGAGCCGACTTGATCCGAGGGAGATCGCGAGGACGGCAGTTGGACGGCATAGAGACTGTCGGTGGCGGATGCGGCGTAAACGGTCTCGCCGGTTTCGGAGGCGATGACGACGGGGAAATAGCCATCCGCCAGCGGGCCGGGCACCCGGGCCCAGGAGCGGCCTTCATCGCGGGAGTAATACAGGCCACCGGTCTGAACGGAGGCGAGCCAGATTTTCCCGGTAAGAGCCAAATCCTGGATGGGAACCTGGGGAAGGCCGGAGCCAACTTTCGCCCAACTCTGGCCGGCGTCGCGGGAGATGTATAGGCCGGTGACGGCGGAAACGAGGACAGCGCCATCGGGAGCGCGATCCAAGCGCAGCGCGCCCCCGGAATCGGGAGGCAGATCATGCCAGGACCAGGAGCGGCCGCCATCCACGGAAAACACCATCCCCCGCAGGGAGACGACGAGAATATCGCGACCATCGGAAGAAACCCGCACGGAATTGACCGGCAAATCCATCGGGCCAAAATGGAAGAGCGTCCAGGTATCGCCGTGATCGCGCGAGGCCAGCAAGCCCCGTTCGGTAGCCGCAAACCAAACTTTGCGGGTGAAAGCCATATCGTTCACCACCAGCGATAACGGCCCGGAAAGACGTGGATGGGCAACCTTGCCGTGACTGGCCGTTGTTTTCGCGGTTTTCAGATTTTTTGGAGTTTTCAAAGTTTCCGAAGCTTGCGCGGTTTCCACATCCTCCCCGCTCAAAATTCCAGCGCGGAGCCATGCGCCCTTGGCCGCGTCATAGCGCATCAGACCACCACTATCGAGCGACGCCCACCAGCCCTCGGGTGACGCGTAAACGCCCCTCATCCCCTCGGCACGCAACCCCGGACCCAAAGCGGTCCACGTCTCGCCACCATCGTCGGTGGCTATGATCGGCTCTGGGGCATTCGCCAGCACGGCGAGGACGCGGCCGGGGCTGTCGCGATCCAGGGCGATGGAGAGGATTTGGCGATGGTCGAAGCCATTGTTGGCGGCGCGAAAATTGGCGCCTCCATCATCACTGATTAGCACGCCCAACTGCTCGGTGCCGACAACGATCCGATCCGGCGCGTCCGGAGAATCTCCGGGAAGGACAGCCACGGAGTTAATTACCCAATCATGAGGAGTGATCGGGCGCCAGTTTTCACCGCCATCGCGAGTCTGCCAAAGGCCCTCGCTGGTTCCGGCATAAACAACTGAGGGATGCGCGAGAGACTGGCGGAGGACGTAAGTCCGGCGCGCCGAAAACGGAATGCCCTGCACTTTCTCCCAAACTTTGCCGGCGTCTTCGCTGCGGTAAATGCCCGAGCAGGCGCTGGCGAAAATCCAGTGGGGATGACGCTGATCCACCACCAAACTCAGCACGTCAGAATCATCAATCATTCCCGCATGAATGGGCGCCCAGTGACCCCCGCCGTCAGTGGTCTTCCAGGGCAGATGAAACGTCCCGGCATAAATTACCTCGGGATTCAGAGGATCGATGGCGATGGAATCCACGTCATTCAGTTCTGAATCGCCGGCGGGCGAAATTTGTTCCCAGGAAGCGCCGAAATCGCGGGTACGGAAAACCCCGTCTAGAGTGCCAGCGACGAGTACGCTGGGATTGGCGGGCGCCTGCACCAGCGCGCGAACAGCGAGGTGCAGCAAGCCGTCAACGCGCCAGGTATGGCCGGCATCATCGCTGCGGAAAACGCCGCCGCCTTCCCTTCCCTGCTCGCGCGTCCAGGATGATGCAAAAAGCGTATTGGAATTTCGAGGGTCAACCACGATGGAAGTAATCAGCCCGTCCAGGCGAACACCCGCGCGGCCCAAAATAACCCAATGCTCTCCACCATCGGTGGATCCGAAAATGTGACCGTCCGTAGTGCCCAGATAAACGGTATTCAGATGCGCGGGATCGGAAGTAAGAGCGCGGACGTCGCCGCCTTGCGGCCCCATGGGCCGCCACTCTTGGGCGCGGGCGATGGCGCATGTCACTGGCGAGACGAATAGGAAAGCGGCGAGAAGACAGCGCGTAAACCAATTGTTTAGAGACAGCATTTCATGAACTCGTTTCGGTGCGGAGGATCAATGGTAAAAAAGCGGGCTCCATCTCGTTGAAGAGACGGAGCCCGGAAGACTTCGACTGGACGAAGTGGTTAGAAGGTAGCGCCGTCGGGTACGTTCATCACGTCCACGCGGCGGTTCTCGGTGTCCGCGCCGGCCGTACCGGCGGTAGTCCGAGTTTCCACGCGGGACGCGTCAACGTTCTTGGTCTTGGACAAATACATGGAGGCGCTGTCAGCCCGATCCTTGGCAAGTTTGTCAGCCTTCTTTTCCTTGGGATCGGAATAACCGACGATTACGATTTTCGCCTTGGGATCGTTCTGGAGGCGAACCGCGGCATCATCGAGAACGCGTTTGCAAACATTGTCCACGCGCGCGCTATTGAGCTTGAAGGTGCACTGCCCAACCTTGGAAGCTTCCGGCTTGGCAGGGGGCTGTTGGATGGTTACGGTGGTGGTGCAATCCGCCGCGGCGCCATTGGCGTTTGTAGCGCGGCCGGTAACGGTGTAATCGCCGGGGGCGAGACCGGTGCTATCAAACTGCACGGAGGCGCCAGTTCCGACCACCTGGCCGCTATTGGCCTGCCAGGCGTAGGTAAGCGCGGTGTTGGTCGAATCGTTCACAGTGGCAGTAACCGCGGACCGTTCGCCAGCTTGAACGGAGGACGGATCCGCCGAACAGCTCATGGTCGGGGCTGGCGGAACCGGCTTCGGGCTTACGGTGACATCGGAGGAGCAGGACGCATTATTGCCACGGCCGTCGTCAAGGTGAGCGGAAATAGTGTAGGTGCCCGGCGCAACGCCCGCCGATTGCCAGCGAACCTGTGGGCCGCTGCCATCCACTTTCCCACCAGTCGCCGCCCAAGTGTAATTGATGGGGTGGCTATAGCTGTCGGAACCCTGGGCCATCGCGGAAATCATGTCGCCGGAATCGGCCATAATGGAGCTCTTATCCACCGAACAACTCGCCGTGACCACGTCGGGAGCCTTGGGCCGATTGCCTCCCCAGTTGATAACGATTCCGCTCTTCAAGCGGAAATTGTTTTGGTTCACATTGTTGAGGACGGCCACGTTGTTGCCGAAGCGCGTGTAGAAATACTCCGCTTGGACGACCCGCCACGAAATTTTCTTGCTCAGCTTAATGTCAAAACCTCCGCCGGCGGTCATGCCAAACGCGTTCCAAGCGAGATTGCCATTGCATGTTCCGCGGGTAGTTACAATATTGGTACAGCTTGCGCTCAAACGATCTCCGCCAAAATTGACTTCAAAAAATGGCTGGAACCGGCTGTTGTTGCGATAGGTGAATCGCGGCCCAAACAAATACGTGAACTGTTTTACGCTCAAACCGGACTGCAGACCGGTCGTGGAGCAGCCCCCAAGGTCCGTCGCCAAGCCAACCCACTTGTTTAAGTTGAGGGCAATAGTGCCCCCACCTCCCACACAGTTCCAATCCGAGAGACCCCCACCGGGGCTAACTCGAATGTACATGAAGGCCGGCGAGGTTTCGACCCGGGGAAACTCGTTTTGAGCCGCGGCTGCACCAGCCATAACCAGAAACAAACCCACCAGCACGAAAAATTTACGCATTTCACTTTCTCCTTGAAGTTAAATCTCAACTGTGATTTGACTGCAAAAAAAAAATCCAAATCTCCCTCAATCTCCTGACTAGGTCAAACGAACCGCTCTGTGCGATCCCGCCTAGCCGAGGCTTGTCTTCCTCAAATTCCACCCCAGTGCCAGAGGAAGAGAGCCCGAGAAATTTTCTGCCGGTCAATCCCGGTCAGTAAGAAGCCCCCTCGGGGACAAATATGATGTCCATGCGGTAATTCTCCTGACCTCCGCCCGCGGTGCTGGCGGCAGTGCGCAGATGCGAGTAATCGAGTGAGGCTTCCGCATTGGGGTTATCCTACGCGAATACCGCAGCGTCGCACAAGCCCCAACAGTGCTGCAACTCTAAGTTTCATTGTTTCATTTCTCCGCTCCATTGCTATTTCCTATGATTATGAACGTGAACCATCGGATGAGTGGGCTCCCTTCAATAATCGAGAAGGGAGCCCGAAAATCTCAGCATGCTATCAGGTTAATAGGAAGCGCCATCAGGGACATTCATAACATCCGCGCGGCGATTTTCCTTGTCGGCACCAGCGGTCCCAGCAGCGGTGCGAGCCTCGACGCGGGATGTATCCACGTTTTTGGTCTTCGAAAGGTAATTCGAAGAATTATCAGCGCGCTGCTTGGCCAACTGGTCGGCCTTTTTTTCCTTGGGGTCCGAATAACCCACGATTACGATCTTAGCCTTGGGATCATTCTGGAGGCGAACAGCCGCATCGTCAAGGACGCGCTTGCAAACGTTGTCCACCCGCGCACTGTTGGGATTGAAGTAGCACTGGCCCACCTTCGATGCTTCGGGCCTGGCGGGTGGCTGTTGAACGGTGACAGTGGTGGTGCAATCCGCCGCGCCACCCTTGGCGTTTTCCACGCGGCCCGTTACGGTGTAGTCACCGGGGGCCAGACCCGTGCTATCAAACTGGACAGAAGCGCCGGTGCCTACAACCTGGCCGCTATTAGCCTGCCAGGTATAAGTGAGCGCCGCTCCGGTGGAATCGTTGACATTGGCGGTTATGGCGGCGCGCGCGCCAGCCAAGACGGATGATGGATCCACCGAGCAGGTCATGCTCGGCGGCGGAGCTGCGGGCTTCGGCTGCACGGTGACATCGGACGAACAGGAGGCGGCGTTGCCGCGGTTATCGTCAAGACGCGCGGAGATTGTATAGTTACCCGGGGCGACACCTGCTGTCTGCCAGCGGACCTGCGGGCCGGTGCCATCCACTTTTCCGCCAGTTGCAGTCCAGGTGTAATTGATGGGGTGATTGTAGGTATCCGAACCCTGAGCCATCGCCTGAATTGTATCGCCAGACTCGGCAACAACAGAGCTCTTATCCACGGAGCAGCTCGCGGTAACGACATCGGGAGCCTTGGGCTTTTCCGGCCAATACGCCCCTCCGACCTTGATAATGAAACCGCTTCGATCGTTCAACTGGGAAAGATTGAGCATGTACCGGTAGCCTACATCGAAGGCCAGCCAGCGCGTGGGATAAATGCGAAAACCCCAGATTCCGTCGACCGGATCCCGAGCCCCAAACGTGGTATCGGCGGTGCTGTTACCCGTGAAAATGAGTCCGTTATATTCATTCATGAACTGAATGCGTTTGTTGGGAAACAGAATGTAGCCCACATCCATGCGTTCCTGATCCGCGCGTCCCAGGACTACGGTTTCGGGCGCCCCGCTAAAAACATTAAATCCATGAAGTGTCGAATCCGGCGTGAAGCGGTAGCTGTATCCGGCGGTCAACAGAAAATTATTGTGAGCCAGACGCTTGCTAATATTCACGCCAATCTGATAATCCAGTTGCCCGGCCTGCGCCGGCGTATTAAGCAGATCGGGAATACTGTTAACCGTGGGGATAAAAAACTCATTGTCAATGGATAGGGTAAAGGGCTTGCCGCGATCCTCTGAAAGCAAACCAAGAGTGAGGCCCGCGACAACGCTGCCATACCCTCCACCGCTTAGCGATGCAAAGGGAACGTCCTCCGCATAGGCTGGCCGCGCTCCTACAATCGGGAAAATTGAACGAAAAGGGGAATTCTGATACTGCTGAAACGCGCCAGTGATGGGTGTATTCAGGCTCAACTGGCCCGGCAGGCCCACATGAACATGCTCATCGGGATCAAACTGCATGTAGATAGATAGCCAGTCGGTAAGACCAACCCCGACATTAAATCCGCCGACATCAAGGACGGTGAGACTTCCGGGAGCGCGGCCATACTTATTCACACCGGCGGAGAAACTGAAGCCGCCCTTGGGAAGTGTTTCGCCAGTCTGCGCCGTAAAGAGGCCCAAGCCGCCACCCCATGAAGGGACCGGCGTGAAAGCGGGGGAGTCGTCATTGGTATGGCCCTTCATCATCATCATGTGGCCACCCATATGGCCGTTGTTTTGTGCAGTGGCGGCCTGAGAACTGGATGTGCTGGAAGAATTTTGCGAGGGTGCAGCAGTTGAATTAGCTGAAGGAGTTTGCGCAGGTGTCGCATTTTGATCCGCCGCGGGCGCTTGGGAAGGCGCCGCGTCCTGATCGGCGGAAGGATTCTGCACCGGCGTCGCATCGGAAGTGGCCGATGGATTCTGAGCAGGAGTCGAGCTTTGATCCGCCGCGGGTGCTTGGGCAGGCGCCGCATTCTGATCGGCTGGTGGATTCTGCGCCGGCGTCGCATCGGGAGTGGCCGATGGATTCTGAGCTGGCGTCGAACTTTGCAACGCGCATACGGCGTTGTTAGGCGTGGCAGCACTCACGCCTCCAACCACCGTGCCCAGCAGCATCGCAGCCAGCAGCATGCCAACCCGCGAAGTCGAGACGTTCATTACATCCTCCTGAATACTGTGAGATTCCCCAGGGAAAAGCGAACCACTACGATATATGCGTTTGACGATTTGCACAACAGCCATGCACAGACCCAAGCTCGTAAAACACTCCGTGAATGGCCTGGCAAAATTAGCCACCAACATTATATGGGCAAGTTGACCGAAGCCAAGCGGATTTTTATCGGATTTTACGTTAAGAGCAATAAAGGATTTTCTGGATATGCCGGGGAACAACCTAGTACATTAAATAGGCGGCTTATGCTTAATGACCCTAACGCAACCCGGATACTGCTAATCGAAGACCAGGAAAATTCCCGCCTGGGTTACGAGGCCCTCCTGCGGAAGTGGGGTTACGAAGTCGCGGCTGTCGGGAGCAGCGAAGCGGCGCTGGACCAGTTCGCCATTATGCGCCCTGAAGTGCTGCTGGCTGACGTCGAGCTTCCCGGCATGGACGGATTAACCTTCATGCGCCGGGTTCATGAAGATCACCCGGAATTACCCGCGATCGTAATCACGGGACGCGGCAGCGACGAGAGGGCCGTGGAAGCGATCGAGGCGGGAGCGTTTTGGTACATCGAAAAACCATTGAAAGCGCCTATATTGAGGGCACTGCTGGAACGGGCCAGCCGGCAAACGCGCGATCAGCGGTCGCTAGTGACACTGACCCGTGAATTGCGGGATGCCGGGAAACTGGGCAGGCTGGTGGGAGAGTCTCCCTCCATGCGGGCCGTAATGCATCAGGTGGAACTGGCCGCGCCATCCAAGGCCTTTGTGCTGATCACCGGAGAAACGGGCACGGGGAAAGAGATGGTGGCGCGCACGTTGCACGAGTTATCTCCGCGAGCCAGTTGCCCATTCGTGGCGGTGAATTGCTCGGCAATACCGGAATCTCTCATGGAGAGTGAGATTTTCGGGCATGAACGCGGCGCGTTCACCGGCGCCGCCGAGCGGCGGCTAGGTTGTTTTGAGCTTGCGGATAGGGGCACGCTGCTGCTGGATGAAATCGGCGAGATGCCTGTGGCCACACAAGCCAAGTTATTGCGTGTGCTGGAAGAAGGGGTGGTCCGCCGGCTGGGAAGCAAGAGCGAGACCTCTGTGGACGTGCGAGTGCTGGCGGCCACCAACAAGGATCCTCAGCAAGCTGTGGACAAAGGCGCGCTGCGGCAAGACCTCTTTTTCCGCTTAAATGTTTTTCACGTTCATCTGCCTCCCCTGCGAGAGCATAAGGAGGATCTTACCGTTCTGACGGAACACCTTCTGAAAGAAATAAATGATAAACACTCCTGCCGAGTGGCTGGAGTAAGCCCCGAGGTAATGCAATTATTTTGCGCGCAGTCATGGCCTGGGAATGTCAGGCAATTGCGCAATATTCTGGAGCGGGCGGCTATTGCGCGCGGACGCGGGGAAATAAATCTCCACGATCTACCCGAGGAATTCGGGTTGACGCCGCAAAAAGGTCCCGGCTCGGGCGCAATGCGGTTTGCCGTGGGCACCACGGTGGCCGCGGCGGAGCGCGAGTTAATCCGGCAAACCTTGGAGGCCACGGCCAATCATAAGACCCGCGCGGCGGAGTTGCTTGGCATCAGCCTGAAAACGTTGCACAACAAATTGAAGGAGTACGCGAGCGCAGCGTCAGGAATCGATGAAACTCAGTCTGCGGATTAGACTCGCTTCGGCCGTCGCCACTCTCGTGCTGGCGGTGGTCGGATTGGTTTCCCTGGTCTATCTCGGAGCTCTCACCCGGCGGGTTATCCGCCAAGCGTGCGACCACGCGACTTTCGTCGCGGAGGAAGCATTCCTGGAAGCGCAACAGGCTTTGGCCATGGCCGCCGGGCAAGGGAGCCGCCCGGCCTCGCAGAGTGCGGCGGATGTAAATCTTTTTGTCCAACAAGCAATCCAGACAGATCCGGGATGGCATGCCGCGGTGCAGGGCGCACTGGGATATTCGCCAAGCCTTTACGAAATAACCCTGAACAACGCCCAAGGATTCATCCTGGTTTCCAGCGATTCTCACCTTCTGGGGAAACGAGCGATCCAGCGGGCGGATATGGATTCACTGATCCACGCGGGCTTCGCGGCCCAAATTAAAATCCTCTACGGTCCTCCCCGGGTTTACGAATATAAGCTGCCTTTTAATCTCGGCAATAAGCCGTTTGGCGACGTACGAGTGTCCTTATCCACGGGCTTGCTGCGGAATGAAATCTCTCCGCGACTGGAGGACGCGGGGTGGTTTGCGCTGATCGCAGTGTTACTTTCCACGATGGCTGCGGCGGCGCTCAGCAGCGCGGTGCTGGCCCCCATGCGCACCATTTCCGCGCAACTGGATCGCATCAGCGCCGGAGACTCGGATATAGGACCGGTCAAGAGAACGGACGAATTCGGCCAGGTTAGCACCAAGATCAGTAGAATTGGCCGGGAATTGCACGATGTCCGCGAAGTGTTCAGCGCGTTACGCCATAATATGGATCAGGTCATGTCCCAGTTGGAAGATGGGTTATTATTAATTAACTCAACAGGCCGCATTGTGCTGGCCAGTCCGTCGGCCTGCCAGTTCCTGGAAATGCACAGCGAAGACCTGATGGGACATCTAGTCAGCGAAGTTTTTCGTGACAGTCATCCAATGCGGAAAATATTCCATGACGAAAGAAATCCCGTGCTTGAACCCGAGGGCGTGGAAGCAATAATGGCGGGGGCTCACGGACCCATCCGGACAAGAATTCGCGTGCAGCCGGTGAGCGAGGGGGGAATTCGGACCGGTTCGCTGGCAATCTTTACAGACCTGGAATCACGCGAACAAATTGGAAGCGAACTGCAGGCTTCCGAACATCTTGCATCCATTGGACGGGTGACGGCCGGGGTGGCCCACGAGGTTAAGAATCCCCTGAACTCCATGCGTGTATGGCTGGAGGTTTTGAAGGACAATATGCCCGCTGAAGGCGAGTCCCAAAAAGCTACCAGGATGCTGGACAATGAAATCGAGCGGCTGGACCGTGTGGTGAAAACATTTTTGGACTTCACCAAGCCAGTTGAGCTTCAGATGGAAGATGTGGACCTGGCGGCGCTGACCAGTGATGTGATAGAAGCGGCGCGGCCCGATATCAGAAGGCTTGGCGCGGGAGTGGTGCTGGGAATACACCCGCCAGGACCGGTTGTCCGGGGGGATCGGCAGTTATTGCGCCAAGCAATATTGAACGTAGTGTTGAACGCCTGCCAAGCCATGCCTGCGGGAGGCACGCTAACGGTTGAACTGTTGCGGGACGCCGACTTCGCGAAAATTATTGTTTCTGACACCGGCATGGGTATTGCACCGCAGCACCGAAAGCGAATTTTTCAACTCTACTTCACCACCCGGCCCGATGGAAATGGAGTGGGCCTGGCGAATACGCTCCATTTTGTCCAGATCCACGGCGGGTCCATAGACTTCGAATCGGAACCGGGTCGAGGGACCCGCTTCACCATCCGCCTGCCCATCGCGCGCACGGTGGAAAGACGCAAACATCCCGCAGCTGCAATGGCCACAGCACGCAGTATCGACGTATTTCGACCCCAAGGCTGACGCATGAATTTTTGCTTATACCATCGCGAAAGAGAAACAGTCATCGGATTGCTGCTGGGGGCGGTTGCGTTGATTTCCGCCGGTACCGGCTGCCAGCGCAGGCAAGCGGCAGTCCCGCCGGTGGTGATCGTGCCATCCACGCCGGAAAGTTCATCTCCGAAGCCAGTTCCACCCGACATAAAACCCGCGACCACTGCCAACAACAAGCCGATTTTTCCAGACGCCGCCCCGCCTCCGGCTCCTCCTAAAAAGAAGCATGTCCGGAAAAAGACCTCTCCCCCGGTCACGGCTTCTCCCGATGCAACAACGATACCAACTGTCACGCCAGTTCCTTCTCCGCAAATTTCCGCGCAAGTGCCCCCGGCCCAACAGGCTGAGATTGAAAGGAAAGCGATGGAGGAAATGGCCGAGACGCAACAAGAGATGACCAAGATACAAGGACATAAACTTAGCTCTGGGCAGCGCGACACCGCCGAGAAGATTCGGTCATTCCTGAGCCAGGCCAGCGATGCGGCCAAGGCATCCGATTGGACACTAGCTAGTAATTTGGCGGATAAGGCCCACGTGCTCCTGGAAGACCTGGTTCGGTCATTTTAATCATTTGGTTTCCAATTGATGGCCTGTTGACCTCCCCGGACGAGTGCCGTGACGTCGTGGCAGGATACCCGCGGCGAAGTAAAAATTCATTCCGTGTGCCATTGTTGTGCCGTAAATCCCGGCCGCGCTCCGTTCGACCGCTTATGAATACAGATCCCTGCTAACATAAAAATCATGAAGACTTACGACGCGGTAATCGCCGGGGGCGGACTAATTGGCGCATCCATCGCGCTGGAATTGGCGGCCCGGGGCCTCCGCGTCGCAATCCTGGATCGCCAAGACCCCGGGCGCGAGGCATCTTGGGCGGCAGCGGGAATGCTTTCCCCAGCGGCCGATTTGGTCGATTTCCCCCCGTTGGCGCCGCTATCCAAGGCCAGCGCGGCCATGTATCCATCGTTCATCGCGGAAGTGGAAAACTTGTCTGGAAGTAAGACGGGCTATCGAATGTGCGGAGCCGTGGAAGCATTCTTCGGCATAGCCGCCGGGCAAGAGCGGGACGCGCGGGTGGCGAGCATTCGGAGCTTTGGATTGGAGGCGGAGACAGTATCAATCGAAAAGTTCCGACAATTTGCGCCCGCCCTCTCCGCTGGGATTGAGGCTGCGGCGGTTCTTCCCACCGAAGCCGTCGTGACGCCTCGGGATCTGATGCAAGCGATGCTGGCGGCGTGCCGAAATCAGAGAGCGGATATTTTTCCTGGATGCGCGGTACAACGTGTGCGCCAGAGACGGGGCTGCGTTGCTGGAGTGGAAACGGAAACCGGCGACATTGCCGCTGAAATTGTGATCATCGCGGCGGGTTCATTCTCATCACTGATACCCGGTTTGCAGGGGTATGCTCCAACTAGTCCTGTACGCGGGCAAATGATGGCACTACGGCATCCGGGCCCCGCCATCAGTTACACATTGCGCTCGGAACGAGGCTATGTCGTTCCGCGATCGGATGGCCTCGTGGTCGCGGGAAGTACGCTGGAGCACACGGGTTTTGCAAAGGAAGTGACCACTGAAGGATTGCAGCAAATCCTCGAGGCAGCCATTGAACTGGCGTCGAATTTGGCGTCCGCCCAAGTGAGAGACACATGGTCGGGCCTTCGCCCGGATACTCCCGACCATTTGCCGATTTTAGGAGGCTGCGAAATCAACGGGCTGATTTTTGCGACGGGACACTACCGCAACGGGATCCTGCTTGCTCCGATTACCGCGCGTGTCATTGGTGAACTAGTCCTGCACAAGAAACCATCGCTCGACCTCTCCGCTTTCAGTCCCCTGCGATTCAGCGGCAAAGCTAACAACACAGATACTTTGCCTGACCGGTCGAAGTCCCCCTTGGAGGGAGTCCCAAGTTGACCAAGGGTAAGCGGTTCCGCCTGAGGTTAGGAGGCGTTTCGGGGTGAGATTCCAACCACTGGTTCCGGGCCAAGCAGCCCTTGAGTATGAATTAGGACTCGAGCCTGCTCGCGAATCTGCGGAACGTACTTCGCAAAAAACCCCGCGCCAATGATAGCCATGACGCCGCCGAGTGCCACAGTAAGCGGCGCGCCGATATGCGAAGCCAGCGCCCCAGCGAGCAGCGAGCCGATCGGAGCCATGCCCATGAACATCATCGCGTACACCGCCATTGTCCGCCCGCGCAAACGGTCTGGCACCATGGCCTGAATCAGCGTGTTGGTTGAAGATAGTTGCAGCATCAGCCCGTATCCCATGGGTACCAGCAAGGCCACCGAAAGCCAGAAAATTCGTGAAAGCGAAAACAAAATCAGACACACCCCAAATCCCGCCGAGGCAATAGGAATCCAGCGGCTCAGTCCTTTCAGTCCTTTCTTGGCGGCCAGCGTTAGAGCGCCCAAAACCGCTCCCACGCCCGAAGCTCCCATCAAAATACCCAGCCCGCGCGCACCTCCGTGAAGGATGCGATCAGCAAAAATCGGCATAAGTACCGTGTACGGGACGGCCACCAGGCTCACCAGCCCAATCAGCAGCAACAGTGCGCGAATCGGAGTAGTGGTTCGCACGAAGCGAATTCCCTCCATGAGATTTTCAATAAACGGCTGCGGATTCCTGGCTTTCTGAAATGCAGGCAACTTCATGAGCAACAGGCCGGTGATAACCGCGATGAAACTGATACCGTTGGCGAAAAAGCACCAGCCTTCGCCAATCCACGCCACCAGAATCCCCGCAATCGCCGGGCCGACAACTCGGGCGCCATTGAAGATGGTGGAATTCAGGGCGATCGCATTCATCAAGTCGCCCTTGCCAACCATTTCAATCAGGAACGCCTGCCGAGCGGGCAGGTCAAACGCATTTACCACGCCCAGCATGGTCGCGAGCACCATCACGTGCCACACATGCACGCGTCCGGTAAGGGTCAAAAACGCCAGAATTAGCGCCAGCACCATCGAAATGCTCTGCGTCGCGACAATAATGCTATGGCGATTGTAGCGGTCAGCCACCATTCCCCCCAGCGTGCCCAACAGGAACACTGGAATCTGCGCCATGAACCGCACCATCCCCAGCAGCCATGGCGATCCGGTAATTCGGTAAACCAGCCACGCCTCGGCGATGGTTTGCATCCAGGTACCGACCAGCGAAATCAATTGTCCGCTGAAAAAAAACTGAAAGTTCCTGTGGCGTAGCGCGCGGAGGGCTTCGGGAAGGTGCGAATGCGGGGCTTCCGCCGTCGGTTGGGCCGGTGCGCTCATCCTCCAGCTATTGTAAGGTCCCGCGGCAGATTTTCCGACTCGTGGCACACCTCAGGAGAAAACCGACCTCAATGAGACAACCAAACCGCAATTTTATGCTGACGGCCCCGCAATGGTAGGGGGTAGCGGTGATTGCTTACCGTCGGGCCGCAACAGCCTGGAACAGGCGCGCAAGATGCGGCGGTAGGGCCAATCCTCATCGCGAAATAAGATCTCGCCCTCGCGCGGATTGGAATAAAACCACCGCGCAAACAGCGCTAAATTCTCGCCCAAATCGGGATGCGCGGATTGCAGCGCGAATCTCTGCCGGTAGTTCGTTTGGATCGTATCGGCAGCGCCGGCGCCTAATTCTTCAACAGGCACCAATTCCTTCGAGCCAGCATCTTGCTCATCTTGCGGCGGGATGACCGGTGCAACGGCGGCCTTCCCGGACGGTGGGGCGTCAATGTTTGACTCGACGCGCGGCTTCTCCAGCGCCGCCCGCAGGGTTTCTTCGGCCGAATGAGGTTTCTTGCCAACTTCGCTGAAGTCCATAAAGATCGGATCCTGAAATACGCCCTCTCGCACGGGAAACAACGCAATCGAACCGTCGGCAATTCCTCGCTGTAAAATCACCGCATCCAACTCCTCCACCCGTCGCGCAATCTCGGGAAAACCGCGAAAGGCATCGTTAACTTTTTCCAGTTTTTTCTGCAGAGTAGCGGCCTTCTCAAATTCGGTCGCATCGCTCGCGGCGTCACGCTCCATTTCAAGCGATCGTGAAAGCGACAATCCTCGGGTCGCCAACGATTCCACGAGGCGCGCGGCCTCTTCATCGTAGGCCTCCGCCGTGCAACCCGCGAAGCAGGGCGCCAGGCACATCTTCATTTCCGAATAAATGCACCCCGGAAATTCCGGATCACGCCGGATGCGTATCTGGCACCGGCGCACTCTTAATACATCCAGGACGCGGTTGCCGAGCTCTTCAGCCGATTTGCGGGTGGCGAAAGGTCCCAGGTAAAAGCCACCATTGGCGGAGATTCTTCGCGTTACGTAACACCGGGGATAAGCATTGGGCAGATTCACTTTCAGCAATGCCGGAGTGCGCAGCCGCAGCATCTGGCGATAACGTTGGGGGAAAAGACGGCGGGAATTCTCGTAATGGGTAAGCACTTGTTCGAGGCGAGAACCGGTAACGCGAAAGCGGCATCCCGCCGCCAGCATTCGCAAATTAAGGCGCTTGGAATCAGTTTGCGGAGGCCGCAGCAGCCTCTCCGCTGTGCGGCGCAGGTCCAGAGTGCGTAACAGATATGGTTCGGGGGAAACAGCGGCGCCGGATGGATGAAGCCCGATCTCTAGAACGCCGGATCGCGCTGGAACGGCAGCGAAAAAATCATCATCGTGAGCCGGGTCAAACGCCAGATTTTGATCTAGCGCCAGCATCGTTTACTGATTCCGAAGGACGTCGCTTAATATTGTTTTAGCACCCACGCGGAAATCACCAGGCGCTGAATCTCACTGGTGCCTTCATAAATCTCCGTAATGCGGGCATCGCGGTAGTTGCGTTCCACGGGATATTCGCGGCTGTAGCCATTGCCCCCGTGGATTTGTATGGCTTTGTGCGTCGCGCGCGTGGCCATCTCGCTGGCGAAAAGTTTGGCAATGGAGGCCTCCATCGAAAATCGCCCGCCGGAATCCTGCTTCCACGCCGCTTTCCGCGCCAGCAAACGGGCGGCATCAATCTCCGTGGCCATGTCGGCCAGCATAAATTGTATGGCCTGAAAATCGGCGATGGGATGGCCGAAGGCCTGGCGTTCCTTTGCATATGCCAGCGAGGCGTCAAACGCGCCCTGGGCGATTCCCACAGCCTGCGAGGCAATGCCGATTCTCCCTCCATCAAGAGTGGAGAGTGCCACCTTATACCCTTCGCCTTCCGCGCCAATTCGATTTTCCACTGGCACTTCACAATCCGTGAATGAAAGTTCGGTACAGGCGGTCGCGTTAATACCCAGTTTTTTTTCTTCTTTTCCAACTTTGTATCCGGGTGTATTTCTTTCGATGACCAGCGCGGTAATTCCCTTTTCACCTTTTTCCGGCTGCGTATTCACGTAAACGATTGCGGCATCCGCCGCGCCACCATTGGTTATCCAAGCTTTGGTCCCATTGACTACATAGTTATTGCCGCGACGCACCGCCACCGTTCTTAGCGCAGCCGCATTGGAGCCGGCCTGCGGTTCAGTTAGGGCATAGCAGCCGATTTTTTCGCCGCTAGCAAAGGGAATCAAAAACTTTTTTTTCTGCTCTTCCGTGCCAAAGCGGTGAATGGGATCGCAAAAAAGTGAATTTTGCACGGAGAGTATCACACCGGTGGAAGCGCAAACGCGGGAAATCTCCTCAATCACAATGCTGTAGGCTACGTGATCAAAGCCAGCTCCACCTTCCTCTTCCGGAACGGCAACGCCCGTCAGGCCAATCTCGGCGGCTTTGCGAAAGGTCTCACGCGGGAACCGGCCAGTCTCATCGTTCTCGCGAGCCAGCGGCTTGACCTCGGAATTAGCGAATTCGCGGACCGTCTGCTGCAGCAACTTCTGTTCTTCGGTCAGTTCCAGGTTCACGCTTGTACTCTCCGTCTGGCGGATGCGTACCATCCACCGCTTACATATTATTTATTAGCAGCCTACCTCGCGAGAGACTTACTCAATTTTCCGTATGTGGCTGCAAGATCTTCTGGATTCACTCTCGTTTCGCCTACGGTGGTCATGAAATTGGCGTCTCCCGTCCAGCGCGGCAGTAAGTGCATGTGAAGGTGACCGACAACTCCCGCGCCCGCCGCCCGGCCCAAATTCATTCCCAGGTTATATCCCTGCGGATGATAAACCTCAGCCAGCGCCGTCTGCATTCGCTGGGCCAGCCTCATAATTTCCGCGAGCATTTCGCCATCGCAACTGGCCAGTTCGGCGCCGTGCACATAGGGAACGATCATCACGTGGCCGGTGGTATAGGGATACTTGTTAAGTATGACAAACGAAGTTTCTCCCCGCAGCACAATACCCATGCTGACGTCATCCCTGGCCTCGAGCGCCGCGCAAAAAATGCAAGCGGCTTCCTGTCCGGCGGTGGCCATATAATTTTGCCGCCACGGGGACCAGAGAACGTCCATTGACGGATTTAATCCCGCGCGGCAGCGGCTGCCGTACCGGCGGTCGAACGGTCTTCGTTGATGAAGTCTTTCAATTCCTTGCTGGGTTTAAAGTGAGGGATTTTCTTGGGAGGAACTTCCACGCGTTCACCGGTCTTGGGATTGCGTCCAATGCGTCCCCGGCGGTCTCGCGTGCGAAAACTGCCAAAGCCGCGGATTTCAATTTTTTCGCTCTTTTGCAGCGCCTGGGTAATGCTTTCGAAAACGATTTCCACGGCCGCCTCCGAATCCTTGCGAGGAAGCTCGGTGACCTGGATAACCCTTTCCACCAGATCAGCTTTGGTCAGCGTATGCGGTTTTGCTTCAGTCTTTCCGGCGGCGATCTCCATTGAAGAAGCCACCTCCTCGCTCAATTGCGCGCCCCGCAAAAAAGGGGTATGGGAACTCGACCGTCCCCTCACGCCTAGGGTGTACTATTAAATCACCCGAATGGTAACAGATAAACGTGAAAAGCATACCTGCCGCGCAGGAAGGCGCACGGCCATTCACTTCCGCCGTGTTCCTATTTAGGAAAGCCGCCGCTTAGCCATGATCGCGTCGCCGATGGTTGCCGAGGATGACGTTTTCGACGACGACCGGAATGAATCCAATTCTCTTTGCTCGGCCTGCCGGTGAGCGGCGCGATAGCTCAGGCTGATTTTCCTTTGTGACGGCTCAAGCTTAATTACCTTGAAATCATATTCCTGGCCGGTTGATACCGGACCAATGTGATTCGCATCACGTGGCTGTTTATTCTGTTCGCTGCGATCTCCACGGTCGCCCCTGTCACCCTTCGGCCGCCGCTCTTCAATTTCCGAGATGTGGCAAAGCCCCTCCACTCCCTCGGCCAGTTCCACGAACGCGCCAAAAGTCGTCAACCGGCTCACCTTTCCATGCACGATCTCGCCTACGGTGTGGTGCTGCAGCCATTCTCCAACCGGATCATGCAGTTGCTTCACGCCCAGGGAAAGGCGCCGGTGCTCCGGATCAACTTTCAATACTTTAGCTTCTACGCTATCGCCCTTTTTGAATTTTTCGCTGGGATGCTGCACCCGCTCCGTCCAACTCATATCCCCAACGTGAATCAGCCCTTCGACCCCATCCTCCACTTCCACAAACGCCCCAAAATCGGTGACGTTACGCACACGTCCGGTGACCGTTGTACCGGGCATATAACGATCAGCAACCGCATCCCACGGGTCAGGCAGCGTCTGCTTCAGCCCCAGCGAAATACGCCGCTCTTCCGGCTTTAACTCCAGGACGACAACTTCCACTTCGTCGCCTTCCGCCACCATTTTTGACGGGTGTTTCATTCGCCGCGACCACGACATTTCGCTGACGTGGACCAGTCCCTCAAGGCCCGGTTCCACTTGCACAAAGGCGCCGTAATCGGTCAGGCCGACGATCTGCCCATGCACGCGCGCCCCCACCGGATAACGTTCCGGGACAGTGGCCCATGGATCCGGCGTCAACTGCTTGCGGCCCAGCGAAAGCCGCATGCGTTCGCGGTCAAACTTCAAAATCTTAACTTCCAGTTCGTCGCCCGACTTTACGATCTCTGAAGGATTGGTGATTCTCCCCCACGTCAGGTCGCTCACGTGCAGCAGTCCGTCCAAACCGCCGAGGTCAACAAAGACCCCGTAGTCGGTAATGTTTTTTACCGTGCCGCGCACTACATCGCCTTCGTGCAAATTCTCCGCCAATGCCGCGCGGGTAGCTTTCTGTTCTTCTTCCAGCAGCACGCGCCGGCTGATCACCACGTTGCCCCGCTTGGGATTCAGCTTCAGCACCCGTACGGTGATGTCTTTATCTTTCCAGCCATCCAGTTCAACCGTTGGGCGGATATCAATCTGCGATGCGGGAAGAAATGCGCGCACGCCGATATCCACCACCAGGCCGCCCTTGATCTGTTCGACCACTTTGCCGGTCATGGGCGTGTGCTCGCGGAAGGCTTGCTTGATTCGATCCCACAGCTGGCGGCGATACACGCGGATATACGACAGCACGGTGTAGCCATCTTTCTGTTCAGTGGTGCGTTCAACTTCAATCGTCTGGCCCGGATCAAACGGCAGCGCTGTGCCGAGCTCCATCATCTCCTGCGCGGGAATTAGCCCTTCCAGCTTGCCGCCAATATCCACCACTACGCCCGCTTCAGTGATGGCCACAACTTTGCCTTGCACTGCTTCGCCATCTCCCGCTGGCCGCGCGGGCGATGCATATTGCGCCATCAATTCATCCATGTGCTCCATGGATTCATCGCCCGACGAATCGTCGGATGAAACAGGCCTGGACGGCGCAACCGGGGATTTCTTGCCTCGGGATTCACGCCGCGAATTGGGTGAACCTTTTCCACTTCCACGAGATTCTCGTCCCGACTTGGCGGCGGACTGTCCCGTGGCCTGCCCCACCGCGGAACTAGACGATTCGCTACCAGATGGTTCTACAGACTTTCCAGAAGTCTTCGCGTTCTCCGTTGCGGCAGGCTCCGCGTCAACGGCCGACGTAGCCCCATCAGCCTGAGGCGAGGAGTCATCTTTCGACTCCGCCCTGGTGGGAGTTTCGCTCGCGCTTTGCGCTGGAACAGCATCAGACGCCGAACCGCCATCCGACGAATGGCCGCCATGCGTGGAGGGCTTAGCTGCTTCATCGGGCCGATGCTCCGCGACAGGTGCGGGAGCTGCCTGTTTATCTCCCGATGACACGGAATGATCGCCATCCGAATGAGACGACCCGGTCTCGGACGCCTGCGAATGCGAATTATCAGCACCGGATGGTGCGGAGTGTGAATCGCCGCCGTGCAGCTCTGCCTCGGATCCGCCATCAGACGGTTGCGCGGCAGCTTGCTCAGACGCGTCACTTGAAGTCACATTAGAAGTTGCTTGATCGGCTGATGCTTCAGCCGAAGTTAGAAGAACGTTGTTGTCGTTTTCCGAAGACATGCAGGCCTCCCCTGCGGTACCGTACCCCGCTCACCGACGGTTCCACCTCGCACATGGACAGAGGGGAAAAAGCAAGAAGGGACGCGACAGCGAATCGTCGCTATCTTGTTTGGATAATACGCGCCAGCGTTACGCCTTGTCAATCAAACGGCTGGATTGCGGGGTTAAGTTTTACACTTTGGAGACAATTCCAAATTGCCTGGGCGTTTGCCCACGATTTACGCGTGCAAGCGCCCCGCATGGCGTATTTCGCGGCGGTAATCGGGCGCGCGAACCTCAATTGTCCGGCACATTTCATACAGCCGCGAACGGATGCGCGTGCCCACACGATCTGACAGCGAATCCTCGGTCACCGCCTTGGAACGCGCGGCCCAGCCATCGCGCTCGGGCGCGGGAGCATCATCGAAATTTGTGGTCAGCAGCGTCACCCGGTTGGCGTTGTAGCGGGCGTTCAAAATGTGTCCCACGGTTTCGAGCGCCCACAGCGAAGGCTTGCTCGCGCCCAAATCGTCGAGCAGCAAAACCTCCGCGCGCAGCACCGGCTCGAGCACGCCCATCTCCGTCGCCTGGCTTTCCGCGTTGTAGCTATCCTGAATTTCCTTGAGCAACTCGCGGTAATCGTAAAAAAGCCCGGCGTGTCCGCGCGCCACGATTGTTTTTAGAGCGGCCACTGCAAGATGGGTTTTGCCCGCCCCGCACGGCCCCATCAACAATAATCCGTGCTCAATCCCTACCGGAAAATCTCGCGCCAAGGACTGTACCAGCAGCTTGCCCTGTTGCAGACTGCGGTGCCAGCTCGCGACCTCGGTGGGCGAACTCGCGTCGTAGTCGTTGTCCGTTTCGAAATTATCGAAATCGCAGTGGCGATAACGGTCCGGAATGCGGGCCCGATCCAGCAGTCGCGTCGCCCGGTCTGTTTCACCGCATTCGCAGCGGACGGCCACTTTCGGCGCGCCGGCCGCGCCGCCGCGCTCCGATTCGTATGCAAACGCTTTAGCGCCTGAAGATTCTGCTTCGGCTGCCGCTTCCGCGGGAACAGTCACTTTCGTCGGCGGCATATCCCCGCTGTTTGGCACAATTGCGCCACCGCCTTCCACTACTTTCCAGCCTGAGCCGCCGCACAGCGGACAATCTTCGCGCGCCATGCCGTAAGAATAGGCGTGACTGCGCCCTTGCGCAAGCAATCGCTCGCCTCACAGCGCAGTGGAAAACGGCATACCTGTTGAAAAATTGCTGGACAATTCATCCTGCTCGGAAACAAACTGGCGGTGTCTGTGGCAGACAGACATAAGCTACTGTCAGATCAGGCTGAATAGGCGCACCGCCCATGCAAACTGATAAATTCAGGCAGCCCGATTTTGACGCAGGCGCGTCCTTTCGCGTGCAAGGAACCGGATTGGATTTTGAGGGCATAACCCGGGGAATCGGGCACGGTGCCCGCCATACACACAGAAAAGCGGAACCAAACCCGGGCCGGCGGCCGTACCCAAGCGACATGTGAATGTCACATTCCCCACTTGAGAAGACAGACCCCTCGAATCCCATTCTTAACTGGCTGGCTGCGATCCTCTTGCCCCGCAAGGAGTTCGTCCTCGTTCTGGGACAGGAGGCAAAAACCGATATTTACTGCAACCAAGGGTGCTATACAGAGCAGTCGAGCGTGGTTTTATCAAGCGAAACTCTCAGGATATTTACCGAACTTGGGATGATTCTACAGGTAAGCCTAATATTCCTTCCACCCGAGCCAGCCCAAAATGGGGAATTCCAAGATGCAGTGAGGCGAATCGCGGAGATTGTGAGGCGTGCGGTCACCCCAGGTTGTTTCTTACTATGGAATTCGGAGAGGCTAAGCCTCACTTGGAAGGCCCAGGCATCCGTGGCGAGTGGCACCTTTGGCTTTACATGTGCAATTGGCGGATTCAAAGAGATAAGGAAATAATCACTGGCTCATACGATGAGCGCTCAGTGGTCGAGGGCGCGCTTAAAGAACTGGCATTGGGCGCGGTCGAAAAAGTTGTTCTTCTCCATCCAGCAATTGACCTCTCGATTCGATTTGACTCAGGAGTCGAAGTGCTTACATTTTCCTCTTCTTCGGATCTAGACGAAGATCAGTAGATGCTGTTCACGCCAGATAGGCACTGGTTGACTGTTCATGGTGACGGCAGTTACGAATATCCCCTAAGCCACCAACCCGGAACCATGGAGTAGGTGCAAGCTCAGTTGAATTACTTTTCGACGCGGACGATTTTCGGCGGCGCAACGCGCACGAGCGCGCCGCGAGCGGGCCGCGCGCCACGGCCGGAAAGGCTGGCGGCAAATTCGCCGCGCACAAATTCCATGAACTGTTCCATCTGCCGTTCCATTTCACTCATCTTGTCGCGCATGTTGAGGACCACTTCGATGCCCGCCAGATTCACGCCCAGATCGCGGGTCAGGTTTAGAATCACTTCCAGCCGTTCCAGGTCTTCATCGGTATAAAGGCGGGTATTGCCCTGGGAGCGCGAAGGCTTCAGCAGCCCGGCGCGTTCGTAGAGCCGCAGAGTCTGGGGATGAATTTTGTAAAGGGTCGCGACCGCGCTAATCATGTAGCCCGCGCGCGCTTTCTTTTTTTCGCGAAGAGCCATGGCCTTAGGTGATTACCGCCTGCTCGAAGATTTCCCGCCGGGGATCGGACGGCTCCAGGCGCTCCAGTTCCTTCAGAAGTTCGCGCACCTTCTCGTCTTCTGGCCGCGGCGCGACAATCTGCACTTCCACATATTGATCGCCGCGCTGTTTGGAACGCCGCGCCGACGGCGCGCCCTTCTCTCGCAGCCGGAAACTCTTGCCGCTGTTCGTTCCCGGGGGAATGCGAACCAGCGAGCGGCCATCCACGGTGGGCACTTCGATTTTCGCGCCCAGAGCGGCTTCGGTAACGGTTATGGGGACGTGAGTGTAAATATCGTCGCCGCGCCTCTCGAAAAATGGATGCGGCGCAACATGGGTGACAATATAGAGATCGCCCGGCGGACCGCCGCGTATTCCGGCGTTGCCCCTTCCAGCCACGCGAAACCGCGAGCCATTGCCCATGCCCGCGGGAATGCGCACCTCCATTGAATCGGAGCGCACCACCGTTCCTTCCCCGCCACACGTGCGGCACAGAGTGCGCAGCTTTCCTGAACCGCCGCACGTCCGGCACGGAACCTGGAAGCGCATCTTCCCAGCCGTCTTGGTCACCTGCCCGGTTCCGCCGCAATCGGTGCAAACTCGCGCATTGCCGCCGGCAACGTGGCCCGTCCCGCGGCAATCGTTGCAAACGTCCTGGCGGGTGTAGCGAATCTTTTTCACCGCTCCATGAATGGACTCGGCAAACGTAATCTCAATTTCGAATTCCAGGTCCGCGCCAGGTTCGGGTCCAACTTCCTGCTCGGTATTGCCGCCGCCCCGAAACATCTGGCTGAAGATGTCACGAAAATTTGGGCCGCCCGCGTTTCCCGCGCCGCCGCCCGCGCCAAAATCGAATCCGCCAAAATCAAACTGCACTCCGCCGGGACCCGTTCCAGGATTCCCCGCGCTCTGTCCGCCAAAGCCCGTGTTCGGCCCATCGAACCCAAACTGGTCATACATCTGCCGCTTCTTGATATCGGAGAGGGTTTCGTAGGCTTCCGAGATCTGCTTGAATTTTTCCTCTGCGGATTTATCTCCGGGATTGAGGTCAGGATGGAACTTGCGCGCGAGCTTCCGGTAAGCCTGCCGGATTTCCTTCACCGGCGCGCCTCGGGCCACCCCTAGCAACTCGTAGTAATCTTGTTTGGTTGAAGTCGCCATTGCGGCCTGATCTTATTCCAGCTTTCCTTCTGCCCGCGCGGAGAATTCCGGCCAGGTCAGCGGTTCACTGTCCGGGACGAAGCGGGCGTCCTGCTCATCCCACTTCCCCAAATAGAACGTAGTGGCTACATAGCCCGCCGGCTCGAGCACGGGCGCCGATTCCTCAGGCTCCAGCACCGGCATCAGTTCCGCGGCATGTTCGACCTTTTCCTCACCATTCACGCAGACTGCCGATCGCTCCGTCGGTGATACCGCTTTCACTGCCACGCCGGGATTGGAAATCGTAAATCGCTTGACCACGTCCAGCACGTCTGTGTGCTTCATTTATTCGCTCCCGGCAGGTTTTTTAAAAATCGCTAATCTAAAAACATTTTCGAACTGCGTCAGAGATTTCTCCACTGCGCATTAAGAGCCGCCAGTTCTTCGGTTTCGCGTTCCTGTTCTTCGCGTCTCCGGCGCTGCTCTTCATTGCGAATGCCCAGCGCCGCTTCTTTCTGCGTCGCGCGGGCCAACCATCGGTCGATCAACTCAACCTTTTGGGGAACGCTTTCGCTGTCGGAACGAAAACGAAGCAGCGTGCCGGTAATTTCCACCGAGCGAGTGGGAAAATCCGCGGGCACACCAGTTTGCGCTTCGTAAAAAAGCCGGCGCCAGTCGCCCCCCGGAGAACCGCTGATGGGAATTTGAATCAGATAATAATTGTCCCGCACTTTCTGAACGACTTGCGGGGGCCCGGAGCGTTTTAACTCCGGGCCTCTTGCACTGCTCTGGTTTTCCATTTCCGTCACGTTGGTCGCGCCGCCTTAGTTGGGCTGCTTTGATTCGTCCACATCAACGAACTCCGCGTCCACCACATCGGCAGGCTTATCCTGCTGGTGCCCACCCGCATCATGTCCTGGGCCATCGCCCGAGGAGGGTCCGCCGCCCGGTTGATTCGGATCTTCCGTGCCTGGCGTCCCCGCCGATGCCGCCTTGTAGAGAACCTCCGCCACGCGATTCAGCGCTTTATTCAAGTTCTCCGTGCCGGATTTCATCTTCTCTACAGAGCCCTCGTCCATGGCCTTGCGGCAATCGGCAATGGCATCCTCCACCGCTTTGATTTCTGCCTCGCCGAGTTTCTCGCGATTTTCCTTGATCAGTTTTTCCGCTTGATAGACGGCGGTATCGCAATGGTTGCGCGCTTCCACTTCCGCGAGCCGGGCTTTGTCTTCCGCGGAGTGTGATTCGGCCTCGTTGCGCATCCGCTCCGCCTCCTCCTTGGAAAGCCCCGACGAGGCGGTAATGGTGATTTTCTGTTCTTTATTGGTGGCTTTGTCTTTCGCCGAGACGTTCAAAATTCCGTTCGCGTCAATATCGAACGTCACTTCAATTTGCGGCATTCCTCGCGGCGCCGATGGGATGCCAATCAAGTGGAATTTTCCCAGGGTGCGGTTTCCGCTGGCTACCGCGCGCTCGCCCTGCAGCACATGCACTTCCACGGACGTTTGATTGTCCGACGCGGTCGAAAATACTTCCGATTTCCGCGTAGGGATCGTCGTGTTGCGCGGAATCAGCACCGTCATCACTCCGCCGAGTGTTTCCAGTCCCAGCGAAAGCGGCGTCACGTCGAGCAGCAGAATGTCTTTCACTTCCCCGCCCAACACTCCGCCTTGAATCGCCGCTCCTATTCCCACAACTTCGTCGGGATTCACTCCCTTGTGCCCTTCCCGGCCGAATAAATCCTTCACCAGTTGCTGAATCATCGGCATGCGCGTCTGGCCACCAACGAGTACCACTTCGTTGATCTTGCTGGCGTCCACCCCCGCATCCTTCATGCACAGTTTGCAGGGCTCGATCGAGCGCTTCACGATTTCTTCGACCATGGATTCAAGCCGCGCGCGGGTGAGTTTCTTCACCAGATGCTTCGGGCCGCTGGCATCGGCGGTGATAAACGGCAGATTAATTTCGGTTTCCATCGTGGTGGAAAGCTCGATCTTGGCGCGCTCGCCCGCATCACGCAAACGCTGGAGGGCCATCTCGTTGCCTTTGCCCCGAAGGTCCAGGCCTTCCTCACGCTTGAACTCTTCAATCAGCCAATCCACGATGCGTTCGTCAATGTTGTCCCCACCCAGATGCGTGTCGCCATTGGTGGCCTTAACTTCGATCACGCCTTCTCCAACTTCCAGGATCGAAATGTCGAAGGTGCCGCCGCCGAAATCGTAAACGGCGATGGTTTCCTCTTTCTTCTTGTCCAAGCCATAGGCAAGCGCCGCCGCCGTCGGCTCGTTGATGATGCGTTTTACATCGAGCCCAGCGATTTTGCCAGCGTCCTTGGTGGCCTGGCGCTGGCTGTCATTGAAATAGGCCGGCACGGTGATGACCGCCTCGGTCACTTTCTCTCCGAGAAAGTCCTCCGCCGCCAGTTTCAATTTTTGCAGAATCATCGCCGAAATCTCCGGCGGGCTGAATTCCTTGCCTTGTGCGACCACAGCAACATGGTCTCCCTGCTTGACCACTTTATAGGGGACCATCCGCATCTCTTCGCTTACTTCCTCAAAGCGACGGCCCATGAACCTCTTGATGGAATAAATGGTGTTTTCGGGGTTGGTGATGGCTTGGCGTTTGGCCACCTGCCCCACCAGGCGTTCGCCGGTCTTGGTGATGCCGACGACCGAAGGGGTCGTCCGAGTTCCTTCCTGGTTAGGAATTACGACTGGCTCCCCTCCCTGCATTACGGCAACCACGGAATTTGTGGTGCCCAAGTCTATACCAATGATTTTGCTCACGTTACATACCCTCCGCTGTTAGGCGCGTCAAATACATGATGATGAAGATTAATGAAGAAAATTCTGGACCGGAAAACCTGACACCAGTTTGATGCCAAATCTAACACAATGGATTCTATAAAGTTGAGCGTATCTCTGTCAAGTTATATCTATGGCGAGGCGTCTGGGAATAAATCCTGGAGTAGGCCCTCTCCAACTAATTGGGCAAATAAGGCGGCATTTGCCAATGCTTTCTCAGGCCTTCTCTTGTCGGCTGGCTGAGCTTGGCGGCCAATACGTTCGAGACACACGTGCGAGACAACCGGATAGCTGTCAGCCGCCCATGATCGGCCGGAGATAGGGTTATCAGAATCCGATTCGTTCGTTGGATTGGGCGTCCGAAGGGAAGTCGGTTTACAATAGTCGCGCTGCCTAGACAAAATGCTTCCACGATTTTCTTAGGAGACACCGAATGTTGAAACACCATGTCGCTGCGATTGCCATTCTTTTTGCTGTCGGGCTGAGTTTGCCGTACGCGGCGCCCGCCAGCGCGCAAGCGCGAGCTGCAACCCGTGGCAGTTCGACCGATATTGGGACTGGCGAAGGGAACAAGGCGTATGGTTCAAAAAGTGCGCCGATCACCATGGAAGTGTTCAGCGATTACCAGTGCCCATCCTGCCGCGCGCTTTACGAAGAAACCTTGAAGCCGCTGATTGCGGACTACGTGGCGCTCGGAAAGGTTTACCTGATACATCGCGACTTTCCTCTTCCCATGCACTCGCACTCATGGGTTGCCGCTCGTTACGCCAATGCCGCGGCTCGCATCGGAAAATTTTCCCAGGTGGAAGCCGCGCTTTATGACAACCAGGCGGAATGGTCGGAAAGCGGTGATCTCGAGAAATATGTGGCTGCCGCCGTTGGCCCCGCGGACATGAAGAAAATTGACAAGCTCATGCCCGCTGGATGCAAAGTCCAACCCCCCGCGCCGGGTGCCGCGGCAACCGCACCGCTGGTGCTTGCGCCCTGTCCGCTGGATCCCGCCATTCAGCGCGACGCTGATCTCGGCAAAAAGATTCCTGTCACCGCGACGCCAACCTTCCAGGTGATCTGCAAAGGCAAAACCACCACCACGGCGGGTACGGTTACCTATCCTGTCCTTAAGCAATATTTCGATTATCTCGTGAGCCACTAAATGGGCGCCACCTCTTATCCAGCCGCTCTCAGTCACGCGCCATCGCCTGCGTTGCGCTGGATTGTATTGATCGGACGGCTGCTCTTGGGCGTCATTTTTCTGGCCGCCGCATGGACTAAAATGCCGTGGCGGCAGCCGGCCGTTCTTTTTGCCATGACCATTGACTCCTACCGCCTGCTTCCCTTTTGGGGCGTCAATTTGGTGGCCCGGGGATTGCCGTGGCTGGAGCTTGCCATAGGAGTGTTACTCCTCATTGGCCGGCAGCTTCGCATCGTGGCGACCATCGCCAGCATCGTCATGCTGGTATTTTTCAGTTTGATGGTGCGAACTTACGCATTAGGTTTGGAGATCAATTGTGGTTGCTTTGGCCCCGGCGAACGACTGGGCCCCTTGAGCCTGGTACGCGATGGCTCGCTGCTCGCGCTGGCGTTGGTCGTTACGATTGGCGCGTTCCTGCAACACCGGCGCAAGGTGCGATCCGCGTCTTAGCAGCGCTGAAAAGCTCGTTCGGCACAGCCTTTGCGGACGAAGGATCCGCTTCGTGGAAGTGAGCCAGCGAATTGAAATTTTACTGGTGCTCCGCTGTGCAAGGCGTCCCTCATGCTCTCACCTCTTGAAGAATATCTGGAGCGGGCCAAGTTGGCCCACGGCCACCTCTGCGGGGGACAAATTCTGGGCGTGCGTTTAGCGCTGGCCGGTCTCCGCGAGCTGCACATAGACGATCCCATTCGCGACCGCAAGCGCCTGGTGACGTTCGTCGAAATCGACCGCTGCGCCACGGACGCCATCGCGCTGGTCACCGGCTGCCGCCTGGGAAAGCGCGCGTTAAAATTTTTGAATTGGGGAAAGATGGCCGCCACCTTCGTGGATATTTCCACTGGCCGCGCCGTTCGCATCGCCGCGCGTGATTCTGCTAAAGATCGCGCCCGGGAATTATTCCCCGCCCTCGAAAGCAGTGCCGCCCAGCAACAGGCTTACCGCACTTTGCCCGATGATCAACTCTTCGACGTGCAAGCTGTTCGCGTCACTCTCCGGCCCGAGGATTTGCCGGGCTACAAAGGTCCGCGCGTGACCTGTGGCCAGTGCGGCGAGAGCATTAATTTTCGCCGCGAGGTTCAATCGAATGGCCGGACCCTCTGCCGTTCCTGCGCCGGCGAATGCTATTACGATCTCGGTAATTGAACGACGTGTTATCTCGTAATACATGGCTGGTCTCGCGACATTCCCTATGAAATAAGCGGTAGAATGCCAATTCGTTACCTTGGGGGGAAAGATGCGCTATTCACGATGGAACGGAATTACCGCAGCCGTGCTTGCAGCTGTTGCCGTGCTTACGCTGGCCGCGCCCCACGCCCGCGCACAATCTCCGCAATCCGCAGGCAAGCAGCTAACCATCGAAACCATCTTCGGTCAGCCCGGAATAAACGGCCATCCAACTCCGGGCCTCGCCTGGGCCCCCGACGGCAAGTCTGTAAGTTATTTCAATCTGGATTTTCACTCCGGGAAAGTCATGCGCGAGTTGTGGACGATGGACGCGGCCACAGGCCAAACCCATGTCCTGGTGAGCGCCGAAAAACTGGAATCTCTCATGGAACCTCCCAAGGGACACCCCTCGCAAAAGACCGGCCTCGGCCGGCATCCGCCCAGCGGCTATTTCTGGGCGCCCGATTCCAAGGCATTGCTCTTCGCGGGTGAGGATCAGCTCGTCTGGCTCGACCTCCAAACCAGGGTTTCTCGCGTCCTCTTTCAAAGCACTTCCGAAATTCAGGATCCCAAGATTTCGCCCGACGGCAAACTCGTCAGCTACCTGGAAAATCATGATCTTTGGGTCGTTCCTTCCGCGGGAGGCGCCCCAACACAGCTCACAACCAGCGGCACCATCGCTCTCCTGCACGGGGAACTCGACTGGGTTTATCCCGAGGAATTGAACCTCGGCACTGCCTACTGGTGGTCGCCTGATTCCCAGCGCATCGCCTATCTGCAAATAGACGAAAGCAAGGTAAACCAATATCCATTGGTGGATCTGACGTCTTATACCGGCACCACTGAATTCGAGCGCTATCCCAACGCTGGCGACCCCAATCCGATTGTCCGCGTTGGCGTAGCTGGAATCGGGGGCGGTGAAACCAAATGGATGGATACCGGCGCCGATGATCAGGTGTACCTGGCCCGGGTGGACTGGACTCCCGATTCCCGCCAGTTGGCCATCCAGCGGCTCACCCGTTCGCAGAAACATCTCGATTTACTGCTGGCCGACGCTGCCAGCGGCCGGTCCACCGTCCTGCTCACCGAAGAGGATCCCTATTGGATTAACATCGCTGATGATCTTCATTTCCTCAAAAATAGCGAGCGGTTTATCTGGTCCAGCGAGCGCAGCGGTTACCGCCATCTTTATCTTTATTCTCGCGACGGCAAACTTGTCTCCCAACTCACCAAGGGGGATTGGGTGGTTACTGGCCTACAAGGCGTGGACGAAAAAACAGGCTACGTCTATTACACCAGCTCACAGAAAAGCCCTATTGAATCGCACCTGTATCGCGTCCCCCTTGCTGGCGGCCAGCCCGAACAGCTAACCCACCAGGATGGTTCGCATTTCCCCCTGCTCGCGCCTGATGCCACCGCCTGGGTGGACCGCTACACGACTGCAATGCTGCCTATGCGAATTGACCTGTACAGCGCTGATGGCAAACACCTCGCCGTCATCAACGAAAATAAAGTTGCCGAACTCGCCGATTACCATCTTTCACCGGTGAAATTTCTTACCGTCAAAGCTGACGATGGAACCACGCTCTACGGCTCCATCATCAAGCCGCCCAATTTCGATCCCGCCAAGCGCTACCCTGTAATCATGGATATTTACGGCGGCCCTGGCGTGCAGACCGTGCGCGACTTGTGGGAAGGCGCGTCTTCCCTATGGAAGCAGATGATGGCGCAGAAAGGTTACATTATCTTTTCGTTGGATAATCGCGGCATGAGCGGGCGCGGACATGCCTTCGAGACTCCCATTTACCATCACTTCGGCCAGGTGGAGTTGCAGGATCAACTAGCCGGTGTACGCTACTTGAAATCGCAGCCCTGGGTGGATTCCTCCCGCATCGGCTTCACGGGATGGAGTTTCGGCGGCTACATGACCTTGACGGCCATGTTTAATGCGCCGGGTGTTTTCAAAGCCGCATTCGCCGGCGCGCCGGTTACCGACTGGCGCCAGTACGACACAATTTACACCGAGCGCTACATGGGAACGCCCCAGGAAAACCCCGCCGGCTATAAGGATTCTTCGCCGGCAAATCATGCTGCCGGTCTGCAGGGCAAGTTGCTGATTGCCCACGGCACGGGCGATGACAACGTCCACTTCGCCAATACTGTTGAGTTGGAGGAAAAACTGATTGACGCGGATAAGTACGCCGAAGTCGCCATATACCCCGGGCGCGGCCACGGCATCACCGATCCTCCGGCGCGCATTCAGCTATTCCAGCGCGTGACCCAATTTTTTCTCGATAACCTATAGGCACAGTGGCGGAACTTCCGCTGACCTCAAGCGCCTCATTGACTCATCAAATAAGTTTGGCGCATCAAACATGTTGTAGGAGGAATATTTGGCCCTGCCAATTTCCGTTAGAGGAAAGTTCTCGCTCCACCCCCAGCGCGATTGTGAGTGCGCAAAAGGTTCGCGCCGCATTGTGACGGCTGTAGTATTGGCTGGCGTGTTGCTGCTGGCCGCTGCCATTGGTTCCCGGCCTGCGACCGCTCAAGCCGCAATGGAGGCATCGCCTCCACCTTCTCAACTTGATACCGCCTTCGCACAAATGTACGAAACCCAATTTGAGCGCGCCCGAAATACGGTGCAAACCTTCGAAAAACTTTATCCCGACGATCCCATGGGTCCCGCAGCCGAAGCCGCCAGTTACCTTTTCGAGGAATTCAACCGCCAGGAAGTACTGACCTCCGCCTTTTTTCTCGACAATAAGAAACTCCTTGGCGGCGTGGAGAATCCCCCGGATCCCGCGTTGCGCGTGGGCTTCCTCGACGCGATTGGACGCGCCCGCCAGATCACCACGTCGCAGTTGGTGCTGCATCACGCCGACACCCGGGCCTTGCTGGCCCTTACCATCTGTGCTGGAATGCAATCCGATTACGAATCGTTGATTGAGAAAAAACCGCTGGCCAGCCTTCATTACCTTCGTGAAGCACAGGACAATGCGGGGAAATTGCTGGTCGCTGATCCGGGCGCGGGAGACGCCTATGTCGCCACCGGCGCCGCAGATTACATTATCGGCTGCATGCCCTCCTACAAGCGCGCCTTCCTTTGGATGGGCGGCATTCACGGAGATCGCCCCCGCGGCATGGAAGAGGTTCGCAAAGCCACTCTGCAGGCCCACTACCTTAGGCCTTTCGCCCAACTCTTGCTCGCCTTGGCTTCTCTCCGCGAAAATCAACCGGCCCAAGCCCGCGATCTTTATGCCCAGCTCGTTCGCGAATTCCCCGAAAACCCCCTCTTCCCCCATGAACTCGCCATCGCCACCGCTCGCGCCAGCGGCGGCAAGCCCTGCCGCGCTAACGCTACTTGTTAATTACCGCTTTTTAGGCTTCCCTCGGTCAGGCCTCCATGCCGCCAAATTTCTCGCTAGAGAGGTGGCAAAATAAATTTCAAAAAAACTCTTGCATTTTATATAGTGTTATAGTTAACTATAACAGCATGCGAAAAACTCTCTTCAGATCAAGAAGGTTGCACTCGCAAGCCTTTGCTGGTGCCGGACCACAAAGAGAGATTTCCGCAGCTGCACAAAAAAACAGAAAAACGAAAAAAGGAGAATGCTGAACATGAAATCACGAATTGCACTTACGGTTCTATTCGTTCTAATGGCCACCTCTGCTTTCGCCCAGTCCGGCCCGCAAAAATCCTTCGATCAACTGAAGACCCTGGCGGGTTCCTGGGAAGGCACCTTTGAAGGCAGGCCCACGCATGTCTCGCTTCGGGTAACTTCCATGGGCAACGCGCTCATTCATGAGATGACGGGAAGTGGACGTCCCGATGATCCGATAACCATGTTTTATATGGACGGAGATCGCCTGTTGCTGACCCATTATTGTGACGCGGGAAATCAGCCACGCATGGTCGCAACTGTTTCGCCCGACGGCAGGACCATAACATTCAATTTTGTCGACGCTACCAATCTCCTGAATTCGCAACCGGGACATATGCAGCGCGCTGTCTTCAATCTCATTGATTCGGATCATCACACCGAAATGTGGGAGTTCGCGATGGCGGACGGCAAACAGATGGGCGGATTACTCGACCTGACGCGCACTAAGTAAAACGTTTCCCTCGCCTTGCATGGCGACGGACTCAGGGAGGCGCGGCGGTCAATCAAAGCGATCGCCCCGCCTATCTCGTGAGGGTATCTGGAAAACATGATGGATCGTGAGTGGAACGACAGCCAGCCGATTTACCGCCAGGTTCGCGACCGTGTCGTCGCCATGATACTCGACGGCGTGCTCAAGGAAGGCGATCCGCTGCCATCCGTGCGCAATGTCGCTGCCGAATATCGGGTCAATCCGCTCACCGTTCTGAAGGGTTATCAACAACTGGTGGACGAGCAACTGGTCGAGAGTAAGCGGGGTCGCGGCATGTTCATTAATGCCGGAGCGCGCAATCTGCTGCTGCAGGGCGAGCGCCGGAAGTTTCTTGCAGAAGAATGGCCCAGGGTTTACGCAAATATTCAGCGCCTAGGACTGACACCGGAAGAACTCCTGGACGCTGCCATCCACCGGCCGTCGAATGCTGCGGAGGGGAAAGAGGAGGAGCAGAAGCCATGACCGTGATAGAAGCACGCGGCTTGCGCAAGGCCTTCGGAACAACTATTGCTCTAGACAGCATTAATTTGCGCGTTGAAGAGGGCCGCATCCTCGGACTCATCGGCCCCAACGGCGCGGGCAAGAGCACCGCGCTCAACGCCATTCTGGGGCTCACCTCCTATCAGGGAGATCTGAAGGTGCTCGGCCGCGACCCATGGGCCGAGCGCGATCAGCTCATGCTCGATGTCTGCTTCATTTCCGACGTCGCCGTGATGCCGCGCTGGATGCGGGTTTGGCAGGCGTTCGACTACGTAGCCGGGGTGCATCCGCGATTCGATCGCGCCAAGGCGGAAGATTTTCTTGCCAAGACCGCCATCAGGCGCGCCAGCAAGGTGAGGGAACTCTCAAAGGGCATGGTGGCCCAGCTGCACCTCGCTCTGGTGATGGCCATTGACGCGAAATTGCTGGTGCTGGACGAGCCGACGCTGGGCCTCGACATCCTGTATCGCAAGCAGTTCTACGATTCCCTGCTGAACGATTACTTCGATCGCAGCCGCACCATAATCGTGACGACACATCAGGTGGAAGATATTCAGAACGTCCTCACCGATCTTATGTTCATCAATCGCGGCCGAATCGTTCTCAACTGCGGCATGGAAGAATTTGAGTCGCGCTATCTGGAACTGATGGTGCATCCGAAGAATGCCGCCGCGGCGCGGGCGCTCGGGCCGATTCACGAGCGCCAGGTACTCGGGCGCGCCATCCTGCTATTCGATCGCGCTGATCGTCACCAACTTGCCGCGCTTGGCGACCTGCGCTCGCCCAGCATCGCCGACTTGTTCCTTGCCCTGTTGGGTAATAAGGCCGGCGAGGCAAGAGCAGCGGCCCAAGGAACAAACAGATGAACACTCAATCTAACCCCACGCCGGTGTCTACGCTCGACTCGCAGGCAATCGGACCCGCGTCCATGTCGGCGACCCGGCCCATGTACTGGTCTGTGCGACGCGAATTATGGGAGAACCGTTCGATCTATATTGCGCCACTAGCCGCAGCCGCCGTCGCGATACTCGGCTTCTTGATCAGCCTGATCCGTCTGCCGAAGACGGTCCGCGAACTGCCGGCGCTAGACTCGGCGCACCAGCGCATCGCGCTCGCCATGCCATACGCCCACGCTGCGATGCTGCTCATGCTGACCGCGTTCCTTGTGGGGATATTCTACTCGCTCGACGCGTTGCACGGCGAACGTCGTGATCGCAGTATCCTGTTCTGGAAGTCGCTGCCTGTTTCGGATCTTACGACCGTGCTCTCGAAGGCGAGCATCCCACTCGTAATTCTGCCGCTGCTGGCCTTCGCGCTCACCGTTGGCACGCAGTGGATCATGCTGCTTCTGAGCACCGCGGTCCTGGCGGCAGATGGTCTGGGAGCCACGGCGCTATGGACCCAGTTGCCCTTGTTCCAGATGGAATTGGTGTCGCTCTACGGTATCGCCGTGATTGCGCTCTGGCATGCGCCACTCTACATGTGGCTTCTGCTGGTGTCGGGATGGGCGCGCCGCGCGGCATTTCTATGGGCTGTGTTTCCTCCGCTCGCGATCGCCGTCTTCGAGAAGATTGGGTTCCACACTTCGTATTTCGGCTCCCTGATGCAAGACCGATTGTTTGGATTCGCTGCGGGCGCTTTCGACCTCAAGGACAAGAGTGGCCTCCCGGTGGATCCGCATTTTATTCCGCTGGCGCAACTCGCTCCGGTGAGGTTCCTGAGCAGCCCGAGTCTGTGGGTCGGGCTGGTATTCGCGGCGGTATTCCTCGCCGCAGCGGTGCGGATGCGCCGCTATCGTGGCCCGATCTGATTCATGCGTACTTGATTCAATCGCTCGCATAAGGAGAAAGAGCATGAACACACCTGTAATGATGGAACGGATTGCAGAAGCGTCGCCGCGTCCCGGGGCAAGGATTACCGGTGTCGTTTATTTGCTTTACTTTCTGACGGCAGTACTCGGCGAGTTCTTCATGAGAGGGCTTGTTGTATCTGGCGACGCCGGGGCTACAGCGAGCAACCTCCTGGCGCACCAGCCTTTATTTCGGCTGGGTTTAGCAACCGGCCTCATCGCGACCGCGTGCTATATCGCTGTGACGGCTCTCTTCTATGGCTTGTTTAAGCCTGTGAACAGGAGCCTCTCTTTACTCGCGGCGTTCTTCAGCCTGGTGGGATGCGCCATTCTGGCTTTCGGTAGCCTCTTTCAGCTCGCCCCCTTGGCCGTCCTGGGAGGCGGCCAGTACTTGAGCGTATTTAAGGTGGAACAATTGCGGGCCCTGGCGCTGATGTTTCTCGAACTGAATACTCAGGCTGTCAGCATCTGCCTGGTATTTTTCGGATTCTATGACCTCCTGATCGGGTACCTCATTTTCAGGTCGGCCTTCCTGCCTCGAATTCTGGGCGTGCTGATGGCGCTGGCCGGTTTGGGTTGGCTGACCTTTCTGTCACCGCCGGTCGCAAACTATCTGTCTCCCTACACTCTGGTCCTCGGCTTCCTCTCGGAACTATCGCTGATGCTATGGCTCCTCGTGAGGGGTGTGAACGTTCAACGATGGAAGGAGCAGGCCAGTGCAGCATGAAAGCCGCCGTCTATCGCCGCAGCGGTGCGGCTGCGTCGCTATCGCAAATCGATCTGATTTGCATGCACTTGATTCAATGAGTCGGGTGGAACGAATATGAGCACACCTGTAATAATGAAACGGTTCGCAGAAGCGTCGCCGCGTTTCAAGGCCAGGATGGCCGGCGTCCTTTTTTTGCTCGTCTTACTGACGGCAGTATTCAACGAGTTCATTGTTCACGGCAGGTTGGGTTCCGCAGCGAACCTCGCAGGGGATCTCATCGAGGTCTCGGGCATGATTGTGGTGACTCTGCTCTTCTATCTCATCTTTAGACCGGTGAACAGGAGCCTCGCTTTGCTCGCGGTGGCCTTCAACCTCGTGGGACTCCCCTTGGAGGCTCTTCAATGGCAGCCTCTGGGCGTGGGAATCGGCATGGTATTTCACGCATTCTATTGCCTCCTGATCGGCTATCTCATTTTCAGGTCGACCTTTCTGTCTCGAATTGTGGGCGCGCTGATGGTGTGTGCCGGTTTCGGTTGGCTGACCTTTTTGTCAATGCCGCTCGCGAACTATCTGTCTCCATACAATCTGATCCCTGGCATGCTCGGGGAAGTATCGGTGTGCCTGTGGCTCCTCGTGATGGGCGTGAACGATCAACGATGGAAGGAGCAGGCCGGCGCGGCGGGGGCGTCCATCCGCGCATGAAAGCCGCCGTCTATGACCTACGGACCTCCGGCTACGACGAATTTGTGAAAAAGGGAGAAAGACAAAAATGATAAGCAGTTACATTCTTCGCGGATTGAAGTATGTGCTCTTCGCGGTGCTGTTTGTCGCCGCGCTTGCCATGCTCGGTTTCGTGGTCAAGGGCCTGTGGAACTGGCTGACGCCGGCGCTCTTTGGATGGAAATTAATCGGCTACTGGCAAGCCGTGGGACTGATCATCCTGAGCAAGATTCTGTTAGGCGGATTCCATCGATCGGGTGGCTGGGGCGGGTATCGGCCTCGTCGGGTGATGGAACGCTGGAAACAGATGACGCCGGAGGAACGGGACAAATTCCGCCAACGGCTTCATGCCTGTTGGGCCCTCATGGCACCGTCGGCTTCGAAGGCGGGTGCCTGATCGCGGGTAGCTGGCCCGTTCACCCACTCGGACCATAAGGAGGAAAGGGGTATGACCCCAACAGTAACCATGAAACGGCTCGCAGGAACGTCGCCGCGTTTGAAGGCTAGGATCGCCGGTGTCCTTTATTTTTTCAGCCTGCTGACGGCAGTATTCCGCGAGGTCTTCGTTCGCGGAAGGTGAGTGTCGCAGCCGGCCTCATCGCGGTCTCCGGCTTTCCGTCTTAACCGCGCGTTACCACCGGCTGCGTACCCGGTATGTCACCGTGGCCTTGCCATTCGCCGCTACTGGCACGCTGAACGAAAGCGTATTGGCATCCAGCTTGGTTGGTGGAAAGCTGGAATTCAGCACCTCCCAGCTCCCATAAATCGTCTCCCGGATTTCGACCGTCACCGGAGTATCCTTATGGTTGCGTAGAGTCGCCTGCCATTCCGCTTCCGAAACGCGATCGGCAATCACCTGGAAATCCTTCTGCTTCCTTTCGCAAACAATGTCGAAGGCGTTTCCCGTGTTGATGGTTACGCCTTCATCCTTGGGAGTGTGCTGGATATTGTCTTCTCCCGCGAATTGCAGATGCCCCGCCGAATCCGCCTGATATACACGCATCACGCCAGCCGGCAGCGGCATCCCCAAGCTGGATTTCTGGTCGTTGCGGAATTTGTAATAGATCGCCACCGGCAGCTTGGCTGGCTCTCCCGGCGCGGCGGGGCTCGTGTAATTCTCCTGTGAACTAACCCGGTAGAGCTTCTCGAGCGGCACATTCTTCGCCCCCAGCAAACTGATCTGCTTGGTTTCCTTGTTCTCAATAGAGGTACGGTGCTCCAACGTGTAGAGGTGATATTCGCCAAACGCTTCCTGGATAAAGCCGGCCTTCGGGCCCGCCATCAGCGCCATATTAGAACGCATCATCGGCTGGGGTTGCGGCGGTGGTTCGGCGCGATGAACCGAACCCGCCACAAGCTGCAATTGCGCATTCTGATAGGCTGTGCCGCTGTTATTTTCGAGCGTCACCCAGCCGTCGAGATCGGCCTGCTGGTCGTCTCGCGCAACTGTCAAGACGTAATCGGCTTTCCAGTTTACGCCGTCGGTCAGGTAGGAAACCTCCACGCGCTGCGAACGACTGCCTTCATTGTCCAGCCTCCACACCAGCGTGGGCTTGCTGTAAAGGTTCGCGGGTAAATCGGGAAACCGGTACCCGCGAATGGTCAGTCCCGTAACAATGTCGTTGCCAATCTTCCACACCGGCCCGTCGTTGTCCGAAAGCAGCAACGCCTTTGTTTCCACCTGTCTTGTGCTGCTGTTTTCTTCCTCTCTCTGGATGATGGTCAATTCCTTTCCCACATATTTCTGCAGCAGTTTGGCGGGATTCAGCAGATCGTATTCATAATTCTGCTCCACCACCCGCAGCCGTGCCGGGTCGGTCAGTGAACGAAGGTGCACTGTGGCGGGATTGATACTGGAAGCCACGTCTTCAAACCGCACTGGAGTCTCGCCGGTGGGAATTTCCACCTGCCGCACGTCTTTCACCAGAGCCAAATTGGAGTTGTAAACCGTCACCGACATATCCACCTGGTCTTTCTCGGTGATTGCCGCGCCGGGGTTGACGGCGGAATTCGAGCTGGCCGGGCTGCCCGCGGCGGTCGCGGTTGATGGCACGCCAGCCGTGCCGGCATTGCTCGTCTGCCCGCCATCGCCCGTGCTATTCTTGGCCGGCGCGCTTTCCCCGGTTATTTGCGCCGCCAATAGCGGGCCGGCCCACATGACAATAGCCGCGGAAATCATCAGCCCGAGAAGAATGCCGGGATGCAGCAGCAAGCGATGTGATCTCGTATTTTCGTGATTGAGTCTGGTCATAGTCACCTCTTTGCGCTTTGCCTTATTAACGGAGTCGTTTCGAGCTGCCAACGTTGTATTGAATGGATCGGGTTTCGGCGCGCGCGCCGCGTGCGCCGCCACGCATCGTGTGGCATCATAATTCAGGTGACCGTGTTTCCAAACTACAATTCCGTTTCAGATCCGCTGGTTACTGCGGGGTGGGCCAGCAGTCCCACTGAACGTCACTTACAGTTGCGCTTGCGGTGTGTCCGATGAGATTTCTGCTGTGGTGCATTTTGCTGGTGTTGTGCTGGCCCCTGGCGCTGGCCGCGCTAATCCTTTACCCCTTTGTATGGCTCATTCTGCTGCCATTCAGGATCGTTGGCATTGTGTTCACCGGGGTTTTCGATCTGTTGGGAGCCATTGTTTCATTGCCGGCCAGGGTGTTGCGCGGCCCGCAACGGGCGTGATGTTTGGCGCGCTTGCTATCATGACGGGCACCTCGTCACTGTCGAGACGAATGTTTTTACCATGAGTGACAATGGCCGCCAGCGAGTTACCATTGAACTCCCGCCATCCTCTGATTATCGTTTGCCACAATATGAATTTCTCGATCTGGACGCACCTTCCTCGGCAGAGGCGTTCAGCTCAGAATTTCGCGCTAGACCGCGCCGAAAGAATCTTCTATTAGCTCTCGGGCTTTTCTTCCTTACCGTTATTTCCACGCTGGCGGTGGGCGCGCAACTTGCCATCGCCTACGCCAATAACGAACCGGCCTTCGCCCATGATTTCAATCCGCTCGCGCCCCTGCAGCATGCATGGGCGAATCCCCGCATCTTGCTGCTGGGCATTCCTTTCTCTTTCACCCTGCTGGGCATACTGCTCGCTCACGAACTCGGCCATTACTTCGCATGCCGCTATTACGGAATTGACGCTAGCTACCCCTATTTCGTTCCCGCGCCTACGCTGATTGGGACGATGGGCGCATTCATCCGCATCCATTCTCCCATTTTGAATCGCCGCGCGCTTTTCGACGTTGGTATCGCGGGTCCCGCTGTGGGATTCGCCCTTGCAGTGCCCGCGCTAATTGTCGGCATCCTGCATTCCAAGGTTATTCCCGGCGCAAACGACAACGCGGTGATCGTTTTTGGCAATCCGCTGGTTGTGAAATTGGTAGTGTTGGTATTTCGTCCGAATGTCCCTCTGGGTTGGCTGCTACTCAATCCGGTGAGCCGTGCCGCGTGGGTAGGTTTTTTTGCCACGGCGCTCAACCTGCTTCCCGCTGGCCAGCTCGATGGCGGGCACATCGTTTACAGCGTCATCCCCGAAAAACACTCTCGCGTATCCATAGGAGTCATTCTTGCACTGCTGCCCCTGGGGCTGCTATGGAGCGGTTGGCTGATGTGGGCCGCGCTTTTGATGCTACTGGGTTTTCGCCATCCGCGACTGATGAACCGGTGGGAGCCACTCGATTCGCGCCGCCGCGCATGGGCCTTAGCCGCGCTGGTCATGTTTGCCCTTTGCTTCACTCCCATGCCCTTCACTACGCACTAGCTCCGCCCGTCTGGCCGGATGTATACTCCCCGCTTGCCGGGAGGTAACCGTGCCATGCGAATTGCCGTTTTTCTCGACGTGGATAAGACACTCACTAAGGATTTTATCCAGCAGGAATATGCCCGGGTGCTCGGGTGCGAGCCCGAATATCTCGCGCTGGAAACGGAATTTCAAAACACGCATGACGCCACAAAATTCGGAAAGGAATTAATCAAGCTTTTTGCCTCTCGGGGCTTTACCGAGGGGCGCGCAATCGACAATTTTAGCCGCATTGTCCTGCAGGAATGGACCGATGAGATGCTGAAGCTGCCTGGCGTTGATAAGTATCTGGTTTCGAGCGGCCCCAGCTATTACATTGATGCTCTGGCCGCGAAGTATAATATTCCTCACGAGAGCAAATCCTGTTCGGTCTATAAATTTTCCTCCGACACGCACCTTATCGAATCCTGCGCCGCGGTTAGCGCGGAAAATAAAGCCGATTTCGTCAGGAGGATCATTAGCAGCCAGAAAAATCCCTACGCCATCACCATCGGGGTGGGAGACAGTCCGCTAATGGACGGCCCTTTTATCGCCCACTGCACGATCCGCCTAATGACCGTCCCAACGGACCAAGCGATTTACATTCCTGATTTCAACTCCGTCATTTTGTTGATTCGCAGGCTTTCGGAGCTGGCCAAGGATGGAGTTTTCGACCCATTTCAGCTCACCATGCCGGAACTGGCGAGGAAAATGACCACGGAGCGCTGGATTTATGTGATAGGTTCCCTGGTCACCCTCTTCAGCATGGGCTTCGGGATTGGCCGGTTTTTAAGGTGACCAGCCTGGGTCGTCGCATGTCAAATTCCGCAATTTTGCATCGCGCGCTAAAAAAGGTGAACGGGATCCACGTCTACTTGGATGGCGCTTTCGGGAATTTCCTTTTCGGCGCAAAATTCCATGCAGCCCGCCAGGGCCTGTATCAGTGGGGCGCGGCGCGGCGATTTCAGCAGGAACTGATAACGGTATTCAGTCTTCAATCTGGCTAATGGCGCGACCGCGGGACCCAACACCCTCAGTCCGCCCTTTTCCAGAGGCTGAAAATATCTCGCCAGCGTATGTGACCACTTGACCACTCTCTCGAGTTTCTTGTCGCGTACCAGCACACTGGCCAGCGCAGTGAACGGCGGATAGTGCAGCATCCGGCGGAAGTGTGCTTCCTTTTCGTAGAATGCCGGGTAATCCTGGCGCACCGCCTCCTGTATCGCGTAATGATCGGGATGGTATGTTTCCACCAGAACTTCACCGGGCAAGTTTCCTCGGCCCGCGCGCCCGGCCACCTGGGTCAGCAAATGGAAGGTGCGCTCAGCCGCGCGAAAATCGGGACGCCCCAGGGCAACGTCCGCCGCCAGCACACCCACCAGCGTCACACGTTCAAAGTCATGCCCCTTGGCAAGCATTTGCGTGCCGACCAAAATGTCCAGTTGCCCGGAGGCAAAACTCCCCAACACTTGCTGGAAATCACGCTTGGTACGGACGGTATCGCGATCCAGCCGTCCGATACGCGCTTGCGGAAGTTGCTCGCGGAGATATTCCTCCACTCTCTCCGCGCCATCGCCTACAAAATACAAATATTTGGACTGGCACTTCGGACATTCCGTGGGTGCCCTCCGCTGATAGCCGCAATAATGGCATTCCAGCCGCGCGCGTTTTTTGTGATACGTCAGAGAAATGCTGCAGTCCTCGCACTCAACCGTCGAGCCGCAACTTCGGCACAGAAGAAACCACGAATAGCCCCGCCGGTTGATCAGCACCAGCGACTGGGTACCCGCCGCAAGTGTGGATTCGAGGGCTGTTCGCAATTCGCGCGAGACGGGAGCGGATTCACCAGTTCCCCTGAATTCATCCCGCAAGTCCACAATACGCACCGCCGCCATAGGCCGGTTTTCCACCCGGGAACGCAATTCCAACAGGTGATACTTTCCCGCGCGGGCATGATGGTACGTCTCCAGCGAAGGAGTGGCCGATCCCAGCAGCGCCACCGCCGACTCCATCCGCGCCCGATAAATGGCCGTGTCCCTCCCGTGATACCGCGGCGTCTCTTCCTGCTTGTAACTCGATTCCTGCTCTTCATCCACGATGATCAGACCGGGCCGGATGAGAGGCGCAAATACGGCCGAACGCGTGCCCACGACCACCAACGCCTCTCCACGGCGAACCCGCCACCATTCCCGCGCCCGCTCCGCATCGCCCAGACCGCTGTGTAGCACCGCGACCACCGGACCGAAACGGGCGCGCACTTGCCGGCTCATCCACAGCGTGAGTGCAATCTCCGGCACCAGGAGTAGCGCGGTCCGCCCCTGCGCCAGCGCAGCCTCCATCGTCGCGAGATACACTTCGGTCTTGCCGCTTCCTGTGACGCCATAAAGTAGAGCAGTCGTGAACTCACCTTTGGATAGCCACGACCAAATTTCACCCAGAACAGCCCGCTGCTCGGCGTTCAGCACATTCCGCGGAGGCACATAATCGGTGTCCCATGAGTCTTCCGCGCTAGCGACCGGCTCTTCCCAGGTCGAAAGGAACCCTTGCTTTTCCAAACGCTCCAATACTTTGAGAGAAACTCCGGCTATCTTGCGAAGACTGGCGAAGGGCAGTGGACCGTGGGTTCGCTCCAGAATTTCGCGTACGTGAATTTTTACTGCTTCCGCGTCCGATCTATTGCCTCCCGCGCCATCCCCGTTAACTCTGGTATTTGAACTGCGCGTTATAGGGTCCGCCGCGTGACCTATTTCCTCACCGGAGATGCTGCTGTTCCATGCGGCAATTTTCTGCACGCGGGGTTTATGCTGTATCGAAATTTCACGCGCGCCCAGGAGGCCGGCACGATGCAATCGTTCGGCCGCCTTCAGGCCGTCCTGAATTTTTGCAAGCTGCTTTTCAGAGAACGCACCATCTTTATCCCGCGCAAAAGATTCGAGAACGCGATCGTCCGCCTTGTCCTTCCCGCTAGCATCAGTTGGCCCGATTGATGGAGCTGCCCACCCCGATGCCAGACGCTTCCGGCCCAAATCGGTCAGCAAATATTCGCGCGTCTTCTGCACATCAATCACTGGCGGAAGCAGCGCGCGGAACACTTCACCTATAGGCGCGACGTAATAACGGCTGACCCAGCGCCCCAATTCAATCAGCGCTGGCGTGAGCGCGGAGGAATCGTCGAGAACGTCGCTGATTTCCCGTATCTTTTCGACTTCGGCGGGAGCATGCGTAAAGGCCAGTACCACACCCACCAATGACCGGGTGCGAAATGGAACAACCACTCGACGCCCAACCAGTTCATCGTCCCGAAAGCGCTCCGGCACAAGATAGGTGAACACGCGGCGCAAGGGGGTTGGCAGCGCGACTTCGCAATAAATCGGACTCATTGGGAATTTAGTGTAGCAGGGGAAGCGCGGTCGAAATTACCGCCAATTCACCAAGGCGACGCCCGCAAGGATCATGACGATTCCAAACCATTGCAAGCGCGCCAGCCGTTCGCCAAGGAACACACATGCCAGCAATACCGTGATTGCGCTAAAAAGCGAAGCCAGCACCGTGACCACGGAAACGGATCCCCATTGGAGCGCGAAATTATTGGCCAGGAACGCGCTGGTGTCGAGCACGCCTACGGTGGCAAGGAGCCACCATACCGTGCCGCGGGGAAGTTTGAGGCTCTGGTGCGCGGGCAACGCGACCATACCCAGCGTAAGTCCGGTAACCGTGCGGATAGCCCACACTGACGCCAGTCCCCCCAGCGCGGGCACCGCGCGAAAACCCAGGATCCAGAAAAGCACTCCAAACGAAAGCGCGGCTAGTATCGCCCAGCCAACCCCTTGCGAGAGCATATGGCGTTTCTTGCCGATGGCTTGCTCTTTCCCAGACGCGTCGTTTTCCGGCATCGGCGAGGTCGCTGTGAGGACCACTCCCAGAAATGTGCTGGCGATTCCCACGCCACGCCACACGCTGAATCGTTCGCCGCTCAGGAGGGCCAGCGTTACCGTCAGCGCCGGATAGCTGGCCGAAATAGGCGCCACCACCGCGAGCGTTCCAATCTCGAGGGAGTGGTAGAAAAGAACAGAGCACACCGCATTCAACACGCCCGCGGCAACCGCCCACGCCCAGCCGTGCCAGCCATGCGCGCTCCACAGGCGGCCCAGATTACCCGTGATCCACAAGAAAAACATGAGCACAGAAAAACCAATTGTCTGAATGAAGAAGCTTACGCGGTAACTTCCTACACGCCGCGATGCAAAGCGGGCGACAAAATCAGAAACGCCCCAGCAGACTGCGGCAGTCAGCCCTAGAAGAATACCCATTGGGGCTTCAAGCGGGCGGTTGCGCCCGCTTTGCGGAGCGCGAAAGTTGCAATCCCAGGAAGGCCATCACCAGCTGCAGATCGGCCCACACGATGGACTTGGCCGCGGGATTTCGTAGCAGGTAAGCTGGATGATAAGTGGGCATCAAGCGCGATCCAGCGAAGTCGAACCATCGCCCGCGCGTTCGTGAAACGCCGGTCGTCGGCCCCAGCAGCGCCTGCGCCGCCACATTTCCCAGGCACACGATCGCCTTCGGTTTTATGACACCGAGCTGACGCAGAAGAAATTGCGAACAAATCTTCATCTCATCTTTTTCCGGCGTGCGATTCTCCGGCGGGCGGCATTTGACTACGTTGCAGATGTAAACATTTTCGCGGCGCAGTCCCATTGCTTCGATCATCTGGGTAAGCAATTTCCCAGCGCGGCCCACGAACGGTTCTCCCTGAACATCCTCATCGCGCCCTGGACCTTCACCGATGAAAACCAACTGGGCCTTCGTATCGCCGACTCCAAACACGATCTTGTTGCGCTTTTCATGCAACCGGCAGCGTGTGCAGTCGCCAATCGTTTCGCGAATCTTATCCATCGAGTCATCTTCGACACGATTTGATCCTTCAAATAGCGAAGCCGATTGAAGAATTGGCAATGGAGCAGGAGAAGCTGTGGCCGAGGATCCAGCGGCAATCAAAGGAGACAATGCAGAAGATGCACCGGCGGCGGTAGTGAAATCGCGAGACGGCTCTGGTGCAGCCACTCGCGCCATTACTTCCGGCGGCCGCCATTCATCTGCTGAGTGATCATAGGAAGCATTATCCGCAAGCCTCATCGCATCATAGCTCAATGGATTAAAGCCTCGGTTCCGGTATGTTTCGGAAAAGCCCAAATCGGAAAAATACCGAAGCCATGCTTCGACACGACTCTGCTCTTCGGATGTCACTATTCGCTTGCCGGATTATTCACGTTTTTCAGTTGAAGCTCACGGATTTGATCGAGTACGCGGTCGGCCAACTCGGCCTTAGTCATTAACGGAAGTGAAATCTCTCGGCCGTCGCGGATAAATAGCGTGGCGATGTTCGTATCCGCGTCGAAACCGGCCCCTTCCCGCGTCAAGTCGTTACCGACAATAATATCGGCCCGCTTGGCCCGCAGCTTCTCTCGAGCATTACTCGAGAGGTCTTGTGTCTCGGCGGCGAATCCCACAATCAATCGCTTTCCCCGCGAAGGTTCACCATTCCGGGTGCCGTCATTTCGCCTGTCGTCACCTTCTGTGAGCGCAGCCAAAATATCGCGCGTCGGTTCAAGTTCCATTGTCATGGGCCCCGCGGCGCGTTTCAATTTCTGCAATGCCGGCGAGGCGGCGCGATAGTCCGCCACAGCGGCGGCCATGATGATTACATCCACATCAACTCCGCGCTCTAGAACCGCCTGCTCCATTTCCTCGGCGGTTCTCACTGAGACGCGTTCCACGTCTTGCGGAGAATCCAATTGCACCGGCCCACTTATCAGAGTCACAGCCGCGCCACGCTGCTGGGCCGCCCGCGCCAATGCAAAGCCCATCTTCCCAGATGAACGATTGGTAAGATACCGCACCGGGTCAATGTCTTCACACGTTGGCCCAGCGGTCACCAGCACATTCATACCGCTGAAGTCATGCTTAAGTCCCAAAATATCTCGCACCGCGTCAATGATTCTTGCCTGAGGCGCCAATCGCCCCGCACCGGTCATTCCGCAGGCCAGATAGCCCTCCTCCGGTTCCATCACCTTAACGCCGCGATCCCGCAAAAGGTTCACATTCCGTTGGGTTGCTGGATGCTCCCACATGTTTACGTTCATTGCGGGAGCTACAAGCACAGGCGCTTTGGTCGCAAGGTAGAGGGTACTGAGGAAATCATCGGCGATGCCGCCGGCAAATTTTGCCAGGATGTCGGCGGTGGCGGGCGCAACCAGCAGCAGATCAATCCGCTGGGCCACAGCCATGTGTTCTATTGCGCTCTCGATATTCGCCGGGGCACTGGCATGAGCGCCAAACATCTCGGTGATGACCTTCTGCCCGGTAAGCGCCGCAAAGGTAAGGGGTGTGATGAATTCCGTCGCGCCCCGTGTCATCACCACCTGCACATCCAGGCCATCCTGGTGTAACAAACGCACAAGCTCAGCCGCTTTGTAAGCGGCAATCCCTCCGGATACTCCCAACGCAATGCGCATTGAGCCCAGCGCTCCTTTATCTGCGGCGCCGCGTCTCTGCTGCCACGGCATCGGGCGGAGCAAGAACTTCGTATTCGATCAGACCGAGCTGCACTTCCTCCTCGGCAATACGCGCTGCTTTATGTGCGCGCGGATTCTCAATTAACGGCCGCGCGCCGCTCATCAGTTGCCGAGCCCGCCGAGCGACAAGAATCACGTATGAAAATTGATTTTCGGGAATTTTATTGGTTACGGTCATTACCAAACTAACCTCCGTGAGACATCAATATCTGCGTGATGCGTTCCGGCTCACGAGTAACCCGGCACCGCTCCGCCAGCACAATCGCCTGCACATCTCTTCCCGCGCGCTCCAAGTCGTCATTTACCACTGCATAATCATAGTCCTTGAAGCATTCCAATTCCTGCTGTGCTCCCTCCAGTCGCGGAGCAATTTCATCCTCCGAATCCTGTCCCCGTCCCCGCAAGCGATCAGCCAGCTTGCCCACCGACGGCGGCAGTATGAATATTGCTATTGAGCCGGGAATCTGGCTCCGTACCTGCTTGGCACCTTGCACGTCAATCTCGAGGACCAGGTCCTTCTGCTGTTCCCGGGCTTCCCGCAGCCACCGCCGCGGAGTGCCGTACCAGTTCCGGCCAAACACCTGCGCATGTTCCAGAAATTCCCCGGAATCGATCATTCGCTGGAATTCAGATTGGTTAACGAAATTATACCATTTACCTTCCGATTCGGTTGGCCGGGGCTGCCGGGTGGTGTACGAAACCGAAAGCATGGTATTCGGCAATTCCAGAATCTTCTTCACCAATGTGGATTTTCCGGAGCCTGAAGGTCCGGAAACAATTACTACTAAAGGTTCTCTCGTGAGACTCATTCCAGGTTTTGCACCTGTTCTCTCAGCTTTTCTATCTCCGATTTCACTTCCAATCCAACCCTGGTCATCTCCAGATTTTCGGTTTCCGCGCCGGAAATTTTCGACAGAAGCGTATTAGCCTCCCGATTCATTTCCTGCAGGAGAAAATCCAATTTCTTGCCGACTTCTCCTCCCCCCTCCAGAATCGCAGCGAACTGTTTGGTGTGGCTGCGAAGCCGCGTCAACTCTTCAGTCGCATCGGTGCGAACCGCCGCCAACGCCGCTTCCTGCGCCAGGCGCGTGGAGTCAAACCCCTCGCTGCCCAATAATTCCTTCAATCTGCTTTCCAATCGCTGGGCGAATAATGGAGTCGCTTGGCCGGCCAGCCTCTCCGCATTTTCCGTTAGTTCCATCATGCGCTGCAAATGGAGCCGCAAATTATCGCTCAGTACCCTTCCCTCGGCCACTCGCATCCGATTCAGCCGCTCCAGCGCCCCTTCCAAAAATTGTTCCACCCATTGCTCACCGTCATATTCCGGCCCGGGAGAAGGCGCTACCGGGTTGACCACTCCAGGCAGCCGCAGAAGCTGCACCAGATCTGGTTCGGTCTGAATCTTGAATTCGGCCCGCAGATTCTCCAGCATTTTCAAATATGTTCCGGCGAGTTCATGGTTTAATTCAATTGCCGATTGCGCGGATGTCGTCGCGTTTAACTTTAAATCCACGCGTCCTCGGCGAATTTGTTCCCGCACGATCCGCCGGACCAACAGCTCCTGGCCCTCCCACCCCTCTGGAAGATGGATGTGCAGGTCCAGGAAGCGATGGTTGACGCAACGTAGCGAGAGCCACAAGGCCAAGCCCTCCCGTTCCGCACGGGCTTCGGCGAATCCTGTCATTGAGCGCGGATCATTCCCCCCGCGCATTAGAGCGGATCCTTCACTATGTGGCGCGGCGACTCTCGTTCGTCGAATTGCATTTCATACAGCCGCGCGTAGGCCCCGCCCATGGCCATTAGGACTTCGTGCGTACCCATCTCTCTTATGGTTCCGTCCTCCAGTACCAGAATCGTGTCCGCCCGACGAATCGTTGACAAGCGGTGCGCCACCACGAAAACCGTCCGGCCGGCCATCAGATTATTCAGCGCGCGCTGTACCAGCATTTCCGATTCCGAGTCCAACTCTGACGTGGCTTCGTCTAAAATCAGGATGGGCGCATCCTTTAACAGCGCCCTCGCTATAGCCAGCCTCTGTCGCTGGCCGCCGGAAAGGCGCTGGCCGCGATCTCCAATGCGCGTTTGGTAGCCCTCGGGCAATTGCATAATGAAATCGTGGGCCAGCGCAGCGCGCGCTGCCGCATGAACGTCCGCCTCCGGCAAATCGGGCCGGCCATAGCAGAGATTGTTCCAGACCGAATCGTTAAACAGAAATGTTTCCTGCGTCACGATGGCCATTTGCTCCCGCAATGACCGCAGGGTGACGTCTCGCACATCATGGCCGTCTATTCGCACGCTTCCACTGGAGGCGGCATGAAATCGCGGCAATAGATTTACCAGCGTGGTCTTTCCCGCGCCACTTGTGCCCACGAATGCAGCCATCGAACCGGAAGGCACGCGTAGATTAATATCCCGCAAAATTTCCGGTCCTCCGTCATATGCGAAACTCACACGGTCGAATTCCACACATTCTGAAAACCGCGGCAGCACTGCCGCACCTTCTTTTTCATCCACCTCCTCTTTTAGATCCAAAAACGCGAAAACCTGCATCGAAGCGCCCAGTCCCATCTGGAATTGCTGATAAAGACCCCCAAGCCTCTTGATCGGCTCGTACGACTTGAAAAGGGCGTAGATGAACGTCATGAACATGCCGATGGTCATCTTGCCATGGAGGATTTCGCCGCGAGCATAGAGCAAGACAAACACAATCACCAGCGCACCCAGCAGATCCATAAGCGGCGAGGTGATGATGTAAGCACGCACCCACCGCATGGTTTCGCGAAGGAGGCGATGCGCCGTTTCGCGGAACTTGGCGATTTCAAAGCGTTCCATTCCGAAGGCTTTCACAATATGGTTGGCGCTAATCGTTTCCTGCAAAATCTGACTCAGATCCGCCAGCCGCGAGCGGCTTGTTGTCACTGAGCTGCGGATGCGGCGCCCCAATCTCCCCACCGGCCATATGACCAAGGGAATGATCACGGCGGAGGTTAGCGCCATGGTTTTGTTAATCATAAGCAGTACAGAAACCAGGGCGATTAGCGTAAATATCTGTCTGAAAAAGTCGGCCAGATGCTCCGAAAGAACACTTCGTAGCTGTTCCACATCATTGATAACCGCGGATATCACTCGGCCAACAGGATGGTGTTGAAAAACTCCCAGTGGCTGCCGCACCAGGCGTTCGTAAAGACGATTGCGCAGATTTGTTACCGCGCTATGTCCCGCAAATTGGACCAGCACGGTACCAAAGTATTCCGTAACGGCCTTGCCAAAAACCAGGGCCACCAGACAAATGGCAAAGATCGACCACACATAATGAACATGGGGGACAAAGGAATTCAGGTAGATCGTGTGCCCATCCACGGTAACCAATGGCAGCTCGGTCACTGGTTTGGTCGGCTCGAGCACGCCATCCATCGCCGGTGTAATCATCAAGGCGACTACGCCCTCGGAAATTCCCTCCAGGGCCAGCAGCACGATGCCGGGAATCAAATAGGCGGACTGCGGGCGCACCCAATGCAGCAACCGCCGCAATTCGGCGATATGCGTTAGCGGTTCCAACTTGTCCGAAATTAGTGAGGCGCCTGAATCCATGCTCTGAGCGGAAACGAACCTTAGGGCGGCTAATGCAAAAAGTCAAGAAACCACTTTATCCACGTCCCGATGAACGGCCTTCGCCGGGTAACCCCGGCGCAGGAGCTTCTTCCATACGTCCTCCGCCAATGCCACAGAACGATGCCGTCCCCCGGTACACCCGAATGCAATTGTCAGATAACTCTTTCCTTCGGCGATGTAATGGGGCATCAGGTAAGAGAGCAGCCCGTCAATCCGTTGCAGGAATTCGCCCGTCTGTGGGAATGAGTGAATGTACCTCGTCACCCACGCATCGCGCCCCGAAAACCGCCGCAGTTTGGCCACGAAGTGGGGATTGGGCAAAAACCGCACATCAAATACCAGATCGGCATCCTGCGGTATCCCAAAGCGATATCCGAAGCTCACCACTGAAACGAGCAGTGAATTCTGGCTCGCCCCCTGAAATTTTTTGGCGATAAACTGCCGAAGCTCGTGGACGTTGAACCGCGTGGTATCAATAACCACGTCGGCCAGCTTTCGAATCGGCGCCATGCGCTTCCGCTCAAGTGCAATACTTTCACTCACAGTAGCCCCGCGTCCCATTGGATGCGGCCGTCGTGTCTCACTGAATCGCCGCACCAGAGCCGCCGTGCTCGCCTCAATGAATACCAGGCTGGCGTGATCCTTCGTTTTCAACTTGCGGTAAATCTCTGGTAACCGCGCAAGTTGCTTTCCTTCACGAGCATCCACCAATAGTGCCGCCCGCTTAATATCCCGGCGCTCCTGTGCGAAGAATTTCGTGAAACCGGGAATCAGTAAAACGGGAAGATTATCAACGCAGTAGTAGCCCAGATCCTCAAACGTCCGCAGTACCGAACCCTTTCCGGAACCGGAAAGGCCCGTGAGAATCACCAGCTGTGGTGAGGTGGAGCTTTGGGTATATTTCACGACGACGCCGCTCAGGTCTTCACTCGCCGCTGATGACTGCTCGGAATATTCATGTCCTCGCGGTACTTCGCCACCGTGCGGCGTGTAACACGGATTCCCCCCTCCACCAGTAATCTGGCAATATCATCGTCCGTCAAGGGCTTTGCCGTGTTTTCCTCTTCGATCATCTTCTTTACTCGCCGTTTTAACGAGGGCAATGAGACGCCGTGACCCTCCGGCCCGTTCACCGATTCCGAAAAAAAGCTTCGCAATTCCAACACCCCTCGCGGTGTGTGGGCGTACTTGTTGGCTACCGAACGACTCACAGTGGAGGGATGCACACCCACCTCTTCTGCCACTTCCTTGATCATCATTGGCCGTAAATGATCCGGGCCGTAGTCCAGAAAATCAGCCTGCCTCCGTACAATCACTTTGCAGACTTCCTGAATGGTCCGCCGCCGTTGCTCAATATTTTTCAGAAACTGCGCCGCTGCCGCGAACCGTTCTTTGACGTACGTACGTACTTCCCGATCCGCCGCATCGCGAACCAGCATCCGCCGGTAAACCGGGCTCAGACGGAGTTGTGGCACGCCTTCGTCTTCCATCTCGACCCGCCATTCACCCTCTTCTTTTACGAATCGTACGTCGGGCGTTACCAGGCGCGGCTCGCTCTGGTTGTACCGCAATCCGGGGCGTGGATCGAGATGTTTAATCACGTCCACGGCGCGTCTTACCAGCTCCACCGGGCGATCCAGCGCTCGCGAAATGGGCGGCAGTTGATTGCTTTGGAGCAATTGCAAATGGTCGCTTACAATCTGTCGGGCCAGGGTGTCTTGTGGCGCCAGCACGTGTAGTTGAATCAGAAGGCACTCCCGTAAGTCACGGGCCGCCACCCCCGGCGGGTCCATCTCCTGCACCACCGCCAGCGCCTCTTCCACATCGTCCATGCTATTTGGATCATTCGAGGCAATTTCATCCAGTGTGGCCATCAGATAGCCGTTTTCGTCCAGATTGCCAATGACGATCTCCGCTATCCTCCGCACCGTCTCTGTGCAAACGCTGCCCCCAAGCTGCCAGGTCAGGTGTTCAGCCAGTCCCTCTGGCGAAGAAAGGAACTTCTCAAACGAGGGCCGTTCATACTCTTCCTGTTCCCGGCGTTCGCCGTTTCTATTCCCATCGAGATATTCGGTATAGAACGAACTTAGATCGAAATCCTCGAATGGATTGGCCGCTTCGGTTTCCGGCAGTTTCTCCAGTTCCGCTTTCTCAAACGCCTCATCCGCGTAATTCTCAGTGGTGATTCCGTCTTCCCCGATTTCTTCGAGCACGGGATTGGTCATCAGTTCCTGATCAATCATCCCGCGCAGCTCCAGCCGGTTGAGCACCAGCAGATTCACCATTTGCACAAGGCTCGGGGTCAGGATCTGCTTCTGGGAAAGGCGGAGATGCAGTTTGGGTTGCAGGAGGTTCATAAAGCTAGTTCAGCTTGAAACGCTCGCCTAAATAGATACGCCGCACGTCGGGATCCCTGCTGAGCAACTCGGGCGTACCGGCGCGAAATATTCGCCCGTTGTTGATGATATATGCGCGGTCGGTTACCGCGAGAGTTTCCCTTACGTTGTGGTCCGTAATAAGCACTCCTATATTCGCTCCGGCGAGCTCGCTGATAACCTTCTGCAAATCTCCTACGGTAACCGGATCGATCCCCGAAAACGGCTCGTCCAGCAGAATGAAAGATGGTTGCAGCACAAGAGACCGCGCTATCTCCAAACGCCTGCGCTCTCCACCCGACAGCGAGTATGCCCGGTTCTTCCGTACCTTTTCCAGGCTCATTTGCGCCAGCAGTTCTTCCACACGCTCCCTGCGGTATTCAGGAAGCAACGGCAGCGTTTCTAAAATGGCCAGAAGATTTTCTTCGACTGTCAGTTTGCGGAATACGGAAGGCTCCTGAGGCAGGTAACTGATTCCGCTGCGGGCGCGTAAATACATCGGTAGGTCGGTAATATCTTCGCCATCCAGCAAGACTTGGCCGAGGTCTGGCCGTGTCAGACCCACCAAAATATAAAATGTAGTGGTTTTACCCGCCCCGTTCGGGCCTAGCAGCCCGACTACTTCGCCCTGATGTATATCCAGACTGACGCCGTCCACGACTCTCCGGCCGCGATAAGACTTATTGATATCCGAGGCCTGGAGTTTTGCCATACCGGCTCATTTCTCAATCCGGTGTTCAGTCAGGGTGCGAGAACCTCCTCGCGCATCTACCAAAATCGTATCATTCGCTACAAAGTAGGTCAACGAACGCCCGGTCGTCGTACCGTGCGCGGATTCCACCAGTTTGGGCTGGCCGCCGCTTAGCACGTATTTCCCCTCGGCCGCGAAATAATCCGCCCGGTCCGCCGTTGCCCGACGCCCCGGTTGCTCAATGACTACATTACCTATCGCCTGCGCATGATCCACACCGCGATCACCCGTCGCGCCGGACTTCAAAAAAACATCCAGTGTGCGGGAGTCCATCCGGCCCTGATCCGATTGCGCGGTAACACCGATTTCGAAATGCACCCGTTGGTCATTTCCGATATACGTCAGGTGCGGCGCGTGGATGGTCCACACCGTAGGCCCTGAAGGCCTTGAACCGTTCCCATTTGCGGTTTCCTGTGTAGCTTTCTCAATCGAGTGGCCAGCAATCTTTCTGTCATCAATAACGGATCCTTTCCGGCTTGCATTTTTCGCTGGCGATGACTCATTTGATGAGTTCTGCGGCAGCAGCGCCATTACATGCCCTGTAGCATCTAACTGCTGCGCTTTGCGGTCGAGGCGAATGTCGTCAGCCTGGACCAGGGCATCTTCCTGCCATAACCGCGCATTGCCTTTGTACGTGGCTACACCGCTCTGGCTGTTGGCCTCTAATCGGTCGGCTGAGATTTGCGCAGCACCGCTGCCCAGGCCCGCATTCCCTGGTTGTCCCGAAGCAATCATTTGCCCCTTCGCTGGCGGGGCCGGCGAGTTCTCCAGCGTGAACACCCGCCCCGTCGCAACCACTTCGCCGGTGGACTGCTCCAGTTCAATGTGAGCGGCAGTTGTTCGCGAATTGGCATCATCCACTACAGGAAATCCATCCAGGCGCACGGTATTCGTCGCTCGTGCAATGTGCGCGATGCCCGCTTCCGCCGAATGATCCGCCTGCCGGAAGCGTACATCTCCTCGCCCTTCCAATTCGGTCCAGTCTTCGCCCGCATAATGAACGTCCAACTCCCGCGCCGTCATATGCTCGGGCGCGGAAGTATTTTCGCTACTCTCTATTTTGGCGCTTCTCGCTGTGCCGCTATTTGTTTGCCGAGCAGCAGTGACGTGGCGCTGGGTTGCATGATCCAAGCTGACTGCATTGACGCTTGCGCTATCAATAGTTTCGCGATCAACCATTACACCTCTCTTTCCCTGCAATAACCGCATCTGTCCGCGGCCATCGAATGTTGCCAAGAACCGGCCTGCGTTCATTGTTGTCTTCTCCCCTGCGGATAGCAGTTCCACCACCCCCGGGACCAGGGTCTGAGCGCTATTTAGGCTCGCGGTTGCGCCTCGGCCAGCGGATGAAAATTCGAGTTGTACCGCCGCCGTCCGGAGCGTCCGCAAAACCCCTGGCTGCTGCGAGTTCACCGCCACGTTACCGCCGGCCATTAATTCGCGCGGCTGATTTGTCCGAGGATTCGCCGAATCCATGAACACTTTCACCTGGTCCGCCGAGAAAATATCCTCTTCCTGTAGCCCTGGGCGCGATGTTCGGCGCTGGCCGCGTACACGCCTCTCAGCCGTTAACTGCGAAACACTTCCGTCAGCAGTGAGATCGGCTGACATCTTCTCCGCGTCAAGCACGGCCGTTCCGGTGGTTTGCATAAATCGCAACTCAGGCGATTCATCAGCCTCCGCGCGCTTTACATGCAGGTCCTGGTCAAGCGACAATCGCATTTCGCCTGCCGTAAGTGTCTGCGGACCGCGCACCACCCGCACCGCCCCCCCCAGCCGCATCACCGAATCTCCGCGATTGAAATCCAGGCGGCTTGCCTGAATTTGCGTCACTGCGGCCGTGGAATCTTGCTCGGGCCGTAATTGAAACGCCACGTCATGCTCCAACACCACAATTCCTTCGCGCGAGTCATATTCCACGCCCCGCGCGGCGCCTGTTCCGTTCGGAAAGCGAAAAGTGGCTGGCGCATCCGTCACGGCTGTGCCGGTTTCACGATCGAAGGCCACGTCGCTCGTCTCCACATTCATGGCTCGCTGGCCGGGATTCTTTCGCGCGTCCGCCGCGCTTTCCAGATCAATCTGAGTCTTTCCTTTGCAAATCATTCGGCCCGACTTGGACTCATAGTCACAGGCCTTCGCGTGAATTCGATCGTTGCGGGTTCCCTCTCTGCCGAACACCGTGATCGAAACGTCGTCCAGCCGGCTGAGGTCGCAATTCTTGAATGCTGTCGCGTGCGATGCGCTCACCGTGAAAAGGGTCCGATCTTGCTCCACCTTGGAAAACGAAAACGCCGCTGATTGCTGCTCCACGGCTGCAGGAATGGCCGGGGGCGCATTGCGCTCCGCGCGCGATTCGCGCCGGGTCCGCTGCAGATAGACGCCGGCCACCACAACCGTCAGCAGCAAGGCCGCAGCCGCCGCCCATCGGGCATACCGGATTGATTCTCGATTTCTCATTTTGCTGCGTTGCTTTAATTTCCCTGCTTAACATCCGGCTGTAATCCGGGTTTTCCGCGATATGCCTCCCCAATCGAGTATAGTTTCAAAATCAATGTATTGCCGTCCCCTCGGATTCCTCTAAACATGGCCTCCTACAAAAACGTAATTGTCGGCACCGCAGGACACATTGATCATGGAAAATCCACTCTGGTTCAAGCGCTAACCGGCACAGATCCTGACCGCCTCGCCGAGGAAAAACGCCGCGGCATTACCATTGATCTCGGTTTCGCATTCCTGCAAACCGAAGATGTCCGTTTCGGCTTCGTGGATGTACCGGGTCACGAGCGCTTTGTTCGCAACATGCTCGCCGGCGCCGGCGGTGTGGACATCGTCGTGCTAGTCGTCGCCGCCGATGAATCCATCAAGCCGCAAACGCGCGAGCATTTTGACATCTGCCGCCTGCTGGGCATCACTCGCGGACTCATCGCCCTAACCAAAATTGATTTGGTTGATTCCGATGTTGCCGGGTTGGCCCAACTCGAAGCTGAGGACTTTGTCCGCAATTCATTCCTCGAAGGTGCCCCCATTGTCCCTGTTAGCACGCGTACCGGCGCGGGACTAGACCAGCTTAGGACGGAACTGCTCCGCATAGCCCGCGAAGTGCCTGCTCGAAATGCCCATCACCACTTTCGGCTGCCCATTGACCGCGCTTTCGCGCTCAAGGGATTCGGTACTGTGGTCACGGGCACTCTCATTTCAGGGTCTGTTGCTTCGGAAGATATTGCCGAGCTTTTTCCGTCTGGAAAGCGCTTACGAATACGCGGTGTTCACGCCGTCGGGCGAAGCGTGCCACGCGCTGACGCGGGGCAACGCACTGCACTCAATCTCGCGGGTATCAATCTGGCGGATTTGTCGCGCGGAATGGTTCTCGCCTCTCCGAATCGCTTTCGCGCCACGCAAAGATTGGATGCGCATTTGACCCTGTTGCAAGGTGTGGGCCCGCTGAAAAACCACGCCCGTGTTCATTTCCATCAAGGCACTGCGGAAACGATTGCCGAAGTCGTTTTGCTTGAAACGACGGCCAATGACGACCTCAACCCCGCATTGCTACCTGGCCAATCAGCTCTCGCCCAGTTGCGCCTGGACGTGCCTTTGCTCCTTCTTCCCGGCGACAGATTCATCGTTCGCCGGTTCTCCCCCGTGGTAACCATCGGAGGTGGAGAAGTGCTGGATCCTCTCGCGCGCCGGCACCGCCGCAAGGACTCGCGAGCAATCGCATTCCTTCAAATTCTCGAAAGTGGCAACGAATCAAATATCCTTCTGGCGCTCGCCGATTCCCAGCCTGCTGGATTGGACTTGGCCCAAATTATTGCCCGCACAGGCTGGATGGAATCCGCGATTCGCGAAACCGCGACGGCGCTGGGACGCGATAAAAAATTGCGCATCGTCTCCGACGATCCATTTCTTATCTTGGCATCCGCCACTTATGACCAGCTGGCTGTCTCGATTGTCCGGCAATTGGATTTCTTCCATCGCGACAACCCTCTCGCACCCGGTTTTCCTCGCGAAGAATTACGGGCCGGCCTTGGCTATACAGCGCGACAGGAAATTTTTCGCTTCGCCCTTGATGAGTTGAGCGCTCAGCGCAAGGTATCTCTTTCCGGCGACATGGTTACCCTCGCTAGTCATGCCATTGCCCTCCTGCCCGAAGAGCAACGAGCGAAGGACTTGATCGCCGGCGAATTCGAGCACGCTGGCTTGGCCGCGCCCAGCCTCGCTGAAACGCTTGCGGGATTGCCGGTCGAAAAAGATCGCGCCCAGAAAATCGTGCAACTTCTTCTTCGTGAGAATGTGCTGGTCAAAGTAACTGGCGATCTCCTGCTCCATTTCGCCGCGCTGGCAAGGCTTCGCGAACTGCTTTCTACGTATCGCCGCGACCGTGGAGATCGCATCTCTGTCCCGCAATTCAAGGACTTGGCCGGAGTCAGTCGAAAATATGCCATCCCCTTACTTGAATACCTGGATCGCCAGGGGTTGACGCGCCGCGCAGGTAATGACCGTGTTATACTTTGAAATAAGCTGTATCCATGGTAGCCGTCCCGGCAACAACGAAATGAAGGCTCGGCAAGCCGAGGAGATCCACGATGGGTGAATTTAGTCCAATCCACTGGCTGATATTAATTGCGGTTATCGTGCTTTTGTTCGGTGGCCGGCGCATTCCCGAAGTCATGCGCGGAATGGGCGAAGGAATACGCAATTTTAAGGATGGGATGCGCGGCGATTCTTCGGTTGCCGCTACTTCTGTTGCCCCTGTCCCCCCCCCCACTGTCATTAATCCAGTGCCGCCGGTTTCCACCGCTCCGCCCCCAACCGTTCACGAGAATAAATAGGCAGACACAGTACTTGCAGCGCGGCATAGCCGCCTCCGTTCAGGTCGTTGATGTCTCTTATTTCAGGCTCTTGTCCTTGTTTATTGCAGTCGGCCCATTTCCCCCAACATCTTCTGAAAGCGCGAAAGCGGCAATCCAACGACGTTCCAGTAATCTCCCTCGATTCTCGCAATGAATCGGCGGCAATATCCCTGAATGGCATATGCACCGGCTTTTCCGAATGGTTCTTCCGTGGCAACGTAGTCGTTGACGTCTTTCTCGGTCAGAGGCGCAAAAAATACTCTCGTTTCTTCGACAGCAGTTAGCATTTTCCGATCCGGCAAGCGTAACAATGCAATCCCTGTCAGCACTCGATGGCCGCGCCCGCTTAGGTCGCGCAACATTGCCGCCGCCTCGTGGGCATCGCGCGGCTTTCCCATCACTAATTCGTTCGCTACGACAATCGTATCGCCACCCAAAACTAATGCCCCGCCGTCGACTTGCTGCGCTGCGGCCGCAGCCTTCTCGCGCGCCAACCGCACAACAAACGCAGCGGGCTCTTCGCCAAATTGGCGTGATTCGTCAATGTCCGTGGGATACACTTCGAAGGAAAATCCAGCGTTCCGCAGAATTTCCGCCCGTCGCGGTGATGCTGAGGCCAGAATAAATCTCATCAAATTAGGCGGCCTTAATTTGAGTTCCTAAAAAACAGCAAACTCCTGAAATTCGCCAAATACGCGCCGCATTGCATCTGAAATCTCGCCCACGGTCGCATATGCTTCCACCGCATTCAAAATTGCGGGCATAAGGTTTTCCGTGGACGCTGCCCGCCGCTCGACTTCCGCTAGCGATGCTTTCGTCTTTTGCGAATCCCGACGTTTTCGCAATGCCACCAGCCTCGCAACCTGGGACCGCTCAATTTCCGCGTGGATGGTCAGCGTTGGAATTGGCTTTTCCGGCCCCCCCGCAAAGCGGTTAACGCCCACTACTACCTGCTCGCCCGTTTCCACCGACTGCTGATATTCGTATGCGGCTTGTTGAATCTCCGCCTGCGGATATCCTTCCTCAATTGCCCGCAACATCCCGCCCAGGGCGTCAATTCGCTTGATATAATCCTCGGCACCCGCTTCTATCTGGTTGGTTAATTTCTCAATCGCGAACGAGCCGCCGACGGGATCAATGGTATTCGCCACACCGCTTTCGTGCGCGATGATCTGCTGCGTTCGCAATGCAAGCAACGCCGCGTCTTCTGTTGGCAGAGCAAGAGCTTCATCCAGACCGTTGGCATGGAGCGACTGGCATCCTCCCAACACCGCGGCCAATGCCTGCAGAGCCACGCGAACAATATTGTTTTCCGGCTGTTGTGCGGTCAATGCGGATCCCGCTGTTTGGGCGTGAAATCGCAGCATCAACGAACGCGCATCCTTCGCGCCAAAACGTTCGCGCATGACCCGCGCCCACAGCCGGCGCGCAGCCCGGAATTTGGCGATTTGCTCCAGAAAATTATTGTGCGCATTGAAAAAAAACGACAGCCTCGGAGCGAATTCATCCACCGCCAATCCCGCATCCAGAGCCGCTTGTACATAAGCGATCCCGTTTGCAAGGGTGAACGCTACTTCCTGCACTTCCGTGGACCCTGCTTCCCGTATGTGGTATCCAGAAATCGAAACGGTGTTCCAGTTGGGCAGCTCCGCCTGGCACCACGCGAAAATATCCGTCACTACGCGCATGGCGGGGCGTAGCGGGTAGATATATGTGCCCCGCGCGATGTATTCCTTCAGCACATCATTTTGCACCGTGCCTGCCAGGCGTTTCAGATCGGCACCCTGCTTGCGGGCCACCGCGACATAAAGCGCCAGCAGGATGCTCGCCGTCGCGTTAATTGTCATCGAAGTGGAAACGCGCCCCAGCGGAATGCCCCCAAAAAGAGTGTCCATGTCTTCCAGTGAATCAATGGCCACCCCGACCTTGCCAACTTCGCCCGCCGCAAGGGGATGATCCGAATCAAGGCCAATTTGCGTAGGCAAATCGAATGCCACAGAAAGTCCGGTCTGGCCATGCTCCAGCAAATACCGGTAACGTTGGTTGGATTCCGCCGCCGTGCCGAATCCCGCGTATTGGCGCATGGTCCACAGCCGCCCGCGATACATCGTGGGATAAACCCCGCGTGTATAGGGATCCTCGCCCGGGAAGCCCAACTCGCGCTCGGTATCCCACGAGCCCAAGTCTGAAGCAGTTACCTGGGTGGGCAGGGGAATCGTCGCGGGTACCGTTGGAACGTCCTGCAAGGATTCTGCGAGGCCGCCGGATGCAACTTGAGAATTGGAATTTAGGATGCCGGATTTCAGCTCGCTGGGAGATCGCGCCATTTCAAGGAACCTATACCCTACCGCACGCGGCGCGAGCTGCGGAACGCCATCATCGAAAAAAACGCCATCATGGCCCCGAAGCAGATGGGGAGAGCCAGCAGCCACGGATTCTGTCGAGTGTGATAGCCCTTCCATGCTGCCATCGCTCCATATATGGCAAACATCGCGAAGGCCGCGCCCGTCGCTTCATGAAAAAATTGCCGGGTCACCCGCCATAGCGTGCGCAGGAAAATCCGCGACGCGTTTATGAAATGCCGGATCATCAGCGCAGCCTCATTGCGTTCTAGTATAATCGCGCCTAACTGACGGTCCAAGCAGTCTGCTCCCCAAATGGTTTATCTGCGAGTTCCGCTATATGCACGGGTCCATCATGAAACTTGGTGTTGCCTTTTCACGCCTCGTCTCGCGCGAACCGCTTGTAACCAGCGCTGGTAGCCTCTACAATTTTGAAAGGCAAATTTCGCGGAGGTCCCCTTGGAACTTGATGAGCCCCTGAAGCGGCTCCTGCGTGAGCTAGGCCATTCCATCAACGACGCAGTTTCGGAATCCGAGCGCGTCGCAAATACGCTGGCCGAAGTTCGCGGTTCGGGCTTCGACATTGTTGTGAAACTCGACGCCACTATCGGTCTCGCGCGCCGTGAAGCAACGGGCGTCGGCATTACCCCGCAGGACCGCCGTTTCCTTGAATCGCTCCGCATTCGTGTGGATGATGAACACGCTGTACTCGAAAATACCGGCGATTCCCGGAACTCCGAGGAAATGCAACTTACCCCTCAGGATATTAGCTTTTTGCAGTCATTGAAAATTTCCCTCGATGGAAATGGATGAGACTTGATGACAGTGTATGGAATAAGAATTCTTAACCCTGTTGCGCTTCTTTCCCTGTTTTGAGCTTTGATGCCCTCGCCTCGCATCCGCTCAAGCTACCTCGACCCTCAAGGTGTCAGGCCCTGTAGTTATCGCTCCCGGCGCGACGAAGGACAAGCACTGTTTCCTTGGAGAGGTCATCGCCTCCACCATTGCCGCCATTACCGTTCGAGATCGGCGGGATGAGCGCCGCATCCGCACTTTTACCTACTCTCCAAATCTCGCCGCCAAAATGGCGGGCATCGTCGCCAAAGGCAACTTCCAGCCCGGCGACAAGGTCGAAATCTCGTGCCGCGTTGGCCGAAACGAAGCGTATGCCATCAAGGACAACCCTTCCGTCCCTCGCTGGGGGCGTCTAGTGCCCGCGCCACCTGTCACCGCGTCCTCATTCCCGCTGCGCCAGCCCGCCGTTGCCGGAAAATTTTATCCTCGCAACCCAAGTGAACTTGCCACGATGGTTGATGGATTCTCTTTCCGGGGACCGTCTGCCGGTAATTTCCTAAATAATACCGGCGCGGATGCCACTACCACTCGCACAAGAACCACTGCACAAGCTTGCCTTGTGCCCCATGCCGGCTATATCTATTCGGGCCGCGTGGCCGGAGCTGTTTATGGCACGGTCAAGATTCCGTCGCGCGTTATTTTGATCGGGCCTCGCCACTATCCTATTGGCGAAGACCTCGCCGTCGTTTCTTCAGGGAAATGGCTTACGCCTCTGGGAGAAGCCACAATCGATATACCGCTGGCCCAGGAATTAAAGCGTGCTTGCCACAGTTTGCGCGAGGATGAACTCGCTCATCGCCGCGAACATTCTCTCGAAGTTCAGTTGCCTTTCCTCCAGCGCGCTCGCCCGGATTTCACCTTCGTTCCCATCGTTCTTGGCACGGATCGTTGGGAAGCGCTCGAAAACATTGGCCACGCTCTTGCCGCCGTCATCAGCGCGCAACACGAACCCGTGCTGCTGATTGCCAGTTCCGACATGAATCATTACGAGCCAGACGATATCACTCGAGTGAAAGATAATGTCGCGATTGAGCGCTTGCTGGCCCTCGACGCCCGCGGCCTTTTCGACACCGTTCGCCGCGAACGCATATCCATGTGCGGTTATTCTCCCACTGTTTGCACCTTAATCGCCGCAAGAGAACTAGGCACCCATCATGCCGAACTTGTTCGATACGCCACATCCGGTGACGTGAACGGCGACCGCGAGCAAGTGGTCGGCTATGCGGGCATGATTTTTCACGGCTAATGACCCGGGAGCAATTCTCTGGCAAACCTCGATCCGCGGGTCAACATCACTATTCAGCGCGAGGTTTGCGTGGTAAAGTAGTTTATGAAGTTACAGGCCTTGGGGCCGGAGGCTAATCGGGTAATTCGAATATCTAACTCGGCGGATATCTTCGTCGCGGGTGGTGGTCCAGCGGGCCTCGCGGTCGCCATCGCCGCCCGGCAGGTTGGCTTTCGTGTCATCGTCGCCGATTATCAGCAGCCTCCCATAGATAAAGCTTGCGGCGAAGGCCTGATGCCCGAAGGCGTCGAGGCCCTGCATCAGCTCGGCGTTTATATTCCCCTTGCCGTTTCGCGCCCGTTTCAAGGCATACGGTTTATTGGCGCGGAGCACCGCGTGGACGCACGCTTCCCATCCGGCCACGGCGTGGCAGTGCGGCGTACCGCTTTGCACTCTCTCCTTCTCGACCGCGCGGCAAAATTGGGCGTTGAGTTTCGCTGGCGAACGCGCGTCACTGCGCTGAATGCCAACGGGGTCCTCGCTGGCGGCAAGCTCATTCAAGCCAAATGGATCGTCGGCGCGGACGGCTCCGCTTCCATGATCCGGCGGCTGGCCGGCCTAGATCGCTGGATATTCAATTCCCGGCGTTTCGGATTTCGGCGCCATTTCCGCGTTGCTCCATGGAGCGACTACACCGAAGTCTATTGGGGCAAAGGTTGCCAAGCTTATGTTACCCCTGTCGCTCCCCAGGAAGTTTCCGTCGCGGTGCTTTCCCGTGATCCGTGGCTTCGCGTTAACCACATTGTGGAGCAGATCCCTGAACTGGGTTCGCGCCTGCAAGGCGCTGAGGCCACCGCTATGGAGCGTGGCGCGATTTCCGGAAATAGCGCGCTTTGGCGGATTTATCGTGGCCGAGTTCTCCTAGCTGGAGATGCTTCCGGAACCGTGGATGCCATTACCGGCGATGGCCTCTCCATTGCGGTTAGGCAGGCGCTGGCACTATCATCCGCATTAAAGGCTGGCGATCTTTCCTCTTACGCTGCCGCCAATCGTCGGCTGGCCATGCGGCCCTTGGTCATGAGTTCTTTGCTACTTTCGCTCGATAGATATCCCTGGCTCCGCAAGCGGGTATTGCGGGCCCTTGCTGGTGATCCCGAGCTTTTTCAAGGGTTGCTGGCGCTGCATGCAGGCTCACGCGCCGCCCCCAGCTACGTATGCCGCCGTATGTTGCCGCTCACGTTGCAATTGTTTAAGAGCTCCATTTCGTGAAAAGCATTCCGAAACCACCGGCCACCTCACCGACACATATCTTGCTCGCAACCTTTCTTGCGCTCATGCAATTGGCCGCTGGAGCATCGGCGCTCTATGCCCAACAAATCACCGTCAAACTGGCCCCTGAGCAAACAAAGGTTGAGTTTTCCCTCGGCGCCACAATGCACACCGTTCACGGGAGTTTCCAACTCAAGAGCGGTTCGATGACCTTTGACACCGCCAGTGGGAAAGCCGATGGCCGTATCGTCGTGGACGCCACCAGCGGCGAAAGCGGCGACTCGTCGCGCGATGTTCGCATGGAGAAGGATGTTCTGGAGAGTGGCAAATATCCGGAGATTGTTTTCATCCCGTCCAAAATCGAAGGGCAAATTCCTGCGCAAGGTGCTTTTCGCGTGGTAATCCACGGCCTCCTGCGCCTGCATGGTGGAGATCATCAGTTGGACGCGGCGGTCCAAGGTACCAGGACTCCCATCGCCATTACCGCCAGCACTGATTTTGTGATTCCTTACGCAAAATGGGGCCTGAAAAACCCCAGCAAGTTCCTTCTTCACGTTTCCGGTGAAGTTCAGATTCACGTGGAGATCGCGGTAGTGCAACGGGTCTTGTAGAACGCGGGGCTTGTGATTGCCGCTTGAGAAAGGATAACTCGAACCTTAGAGAGGCGAATCGTGAAAATCTTGCTTTACAACCCCGACAACGGAGTTACCCGCAATTTCATGCCGCATCTTTGGATGTTTCTGCTCCAGGCGCTGACTCCCGCCGGTCACGAAGTATTGCTGATTGATGGCAATGCCCAGCCCATGGATGAAACCGGCTTCGCGCAATTCGTGCGCGAGAACCACATCGATCTCGTCGGCATCGGAGCGATGACGCGAATGGTGGCGAAAGCCTACCGGATGGCCGACGCTGTGCGTGCTGCCGGAGTTCTGGTTGTCATGGGCGGACCTCACGTGACGGAAATGCCAGGAGAGGCGCTCGGCCACGACGGCGGGACGCGCCACGCGGACGCGGTGGCTCTCGGCGAAGCGGATGAAACTTGGCCGAAAATCGTGGCTGACGCGGCATGTGGCCAGCTTAGGGAGATCTATGAGCCTGTGGATGAATTTGGCCAGGAGCGAAAACCCTCGCTTCAGCAGTATCCGGCGATTCCATGGGACACGTTGGATTTGCGCCAATTCAACATCGTGCCGAAGGCCGCGGCGCCGCTGCTGCGCTGGCTCGGCGGGGGATGGGGTACCTTCCGCATCATACCCCTTGAGTCGGGGCGCGGCTGTCCTTATGGTTGCGAATTCTGCACGGTGACTGGTTTTTTCGGCGATTCGATCCGCTTTCGGACAAACGAGAGTGTGGTTAATGAACTACTCCTTCTAAAAGCACGGGCCAAAAAAGAAGGCGGCCAGATTGCGGTGTTCTTTATTGACGACAATTTCGCTATCAATATTAAGCGTACGAAATCGCTGCTGCGCGACATTATCGCGGCGGGCGCGCAAGTTCACTGGGTCGCACAAATCAGCGCGAATCTGCTACGCGATGAGGAGCTCATTGATCTTATCGCGATCTCGGGCGGCAAGTGGGTTTTCATCGGCATGGAGTCCATCGACCCGGCCAATCTCGCCAGCGTAAACAAAGGGTTCAACAGGCCGGGTGAGTACGCCGCCGTCCTGGAGAGGCTCGCGCAACGCAATGTCTATGCAATAACTTCCTTCATCTTCGGCATGGACAATGACACGCCCGGCGTCGCTGATCGAACTCTTCGGGAAATTCACACGTGGCCACCCGGACTTCCCATCTTCGGCCTGCTCACCCCCTTGCCCGGGACGCCGCTTTACAAAAGGCTGGAGACTGCGGGAAGACTCACACGGCCCAAGCACTGGCAGGAATTTATACCCTTTGCGATGGCTCACACACCGCTGAAGATGACCATTCTGGAGGCTCATGCCGAGGTTAAACGCGGATGGGATTATTCCTACAGCTCAAATGCCCTGGCAATGGCTGTTGACGCGCTTGCCCAAAAGCCGCTCGGTTATCGCATCAACATCTTCATCGCGCGCCTCTGCTTTCGAGGTATTTACTTCCCCATGATGGGGCGCTTTGCATGGCTGACAATGATCTATCAAAATAAGCGCACTATTTTCAAACTCGCGAGAGATGGGTTCCGTGCTTGGTGGGGCGCCCCGGCGGGGAATCCCGGCAACTTGAGAACGGATGGGGAAGCGATCGCAACATCCGCAAAGCTTTGATGGGATGCATGGCGGTGTCCTGTTGAACGCGCCAGTGCGACGTCCAAGGACTTCGGACAGCGACTGCAGTCATGAATTTTGCAGATTCTATACGTGCAATGGCGTCTGACGGCCCTGTGTCTGACGGCCCTGTGTCTGACCGGCCCTGTGTTCTGACGGGCCCTGTCGCGCATTCCTCGCGCCTCTGGTAAACTAGAAGTGCTTCTGTCGCTCTCAATAGCTTGAGCTCGTCAAGATTCTGGGGCTGTACCGGCTGCGCTTGCGGCCATTTCCATTTCCCGTTTAACCAAGGGCTTCCATGAACAAAGGCATTCGAAACATCGCCATTATTGCGCACGTTGACCATGGCAAAACCACCCTGGTGGACGCCATGCTCCGCCAGAGCGGCACTTTTCGCGTCAATCAGGCTCTCACCGACCGGGTGATGGATTCCAGCGACCTCGAGCGCGAGCGCGGTATTACCATTCTGGCCAAGAGCACCGCGCTTTTTTATCACGATGTCCGCATCAATATCGTGGATACTCCCGGCCACTCCGATTTCGGCGGCGAAGTCGAACGCGCCCTGCGCATGGTGGATGGCGTGCTCCTCCTCGTGGACGCGAGCGAAGGCCCCTTACCCCAGACTCGTTACGTCCTGCAGAAAGCGTTGGCCGCCAAGCTCACTCCCATCGTCGCGCTGAATAAAATTGACCGTCCCGACGCGCGCCCCGATGCCGTCCTCGACGAAATTTACAGCCTATTTATTGACCTCGACGCCGTCGAAGACCAGCTCGATTTTCCCGTTCTCTATACCAACGCCAAAACCGGTGTGGCCCATCGCCAATGGGGAGATTCCGGCGGCGACGATTCCACCGATCTCACTCCGCTTTTTGAAGCCATTATCAGCGCCGTGCCGCCTCCTTCCGGCGATCCCGCAGCCATTTTACAAGCACAGGTCACCAATCTCGATTACAGCGATTATCTCGGACGCATCGCCATCGCTCGCGTCTTTGAGGGCACCCTGCATCGCGGCGACCTTGCCGGTATCGTCAAGCTCGATGGCACCGTGCAGCCCGCCCACGTCACCAAACTATTCACCTTTCGTGGACTCGAACGCGACGAAGCCGAAGTCGTCTCCGCTGGCGACATCATTGCCGTAGCCGGCCTCGAAGGCATTCAAATTGGCGAGACGCTTACCAGCGCGGAAAATCCCGCGCCTCTTGAGCCTCTGGTCATTGACGAGCCTACGCTCGCCATGATTTTCACTGTCAACAGTTCTCCGCTCGCTGGACGCGACGGCCAATGGCTCACTTCCCGCGATCTTCGTGACCGCCTCGCCAAGGAGCTGCTCACCAACGTTTCCATCCGCGTGGAAGATACCTCCGCGCCCGAAGCCTTTCGCGTCCTCGGCCGCGGCGAATTGCAGCTCGCCATTTTGATTGAAACCATGCGCCGCGAAGGCTACGAGCTGATGGTCGGCAAGCCCGAAATCGTTGTCCGCACCATTGACGGCAAGCGCATGGAACCTCTCGAAATGTTGATTGTGGATTGCCCCGAAACCTACATCGGCATTGTGATGGAGGGATTAGGCACCCGCCGTGGCACTCTCGCGCAAATGGTCAATCACGGCTCTGGCCGCGTCCGCATGGAGTTTTCCATTCCCTCGCGCGGCTTGATTGGTCTGCGCAGCCAGTTGCTCACCGAAACGCGCGGCACGGCTTTAGTCAATTCACTATTTGCCGGTTGGACGCCCTACGGCGGCGAAATGGCTTCCCGGCCCACCGGCGCATTGGTCGCTGATCGCGTCGGCGTCAGCACCGCTTTTGCCCTATGGAACATCCAAGAACGGGGCGAGCTTTTTATCGGCCCCGGAGTGGAAGTCTACGAAGGCATGATCGTGGGCGATAATTCCCGCGATTCCGATATGGACGTCAACATTACCAAGGAAAAGAAGCAAACCAATATGCGCTCGTCGTCCGCCGACGAAGCCATCCGCCTGATTCCGCATCACCAGTTAAGCCTCGAACAGGCCATCGAATACATTGCCGACGATGAATACGTCGAGGTCACTCCCAAGTCCCTGCGCTTGCGCAAGAAAGTTCTCGATCCTAACAAGCGCCCCCGTCGCTGGCAACAAATCCGCGCCGGCGTCGACGCCACCACCTAAGCGAGGATGACCTAAGCGGATTCAACAGTTGTCCCGAAGCATGGCCCGACATCCCTCGCATCCCGCAGGAAGTGGACGGGGTGTTTTAATTCTTGCTATTCGAAATGCAGTGAGCTATAACGATACCAGTTCCTGCGCTCCCACCAAGCTACATGTCCGTGAGCATTGAATCTGCACGAGGGCTAGGGGAGGAATGGTAATGAAGATCTTAACGACAGGAGTAGGTCTCGTCCTCGCTCTAGCTGTACTCGTGGCTGCAAGCGGCACCCAGTATAGGTTTTCGTCATCCGGGAACTACCCTGGAGCAGTTTACACTATTCCAATTGCCTTAAACTCGAGACAAATCGTCGGATACTATGTAACCGTCGCCAGCGGCGGCTCTTACGTGGAAACACTAACGGGTGTCAAGGGTGCGCGGCATTTTCTGACCATTACCCCACCGGGAAGTGGAACATCTTATGCGTCGGGGATCAACGCCCAAGGTGTTATCGTGGGGGGGTACTGCATCGGTGGCTGTAATCCATACCCCGCTGCGGAACATGGTTACACTTGGGACCAGGGGAAATTCACTACGATCGATTACCCAGGAGCCATGTCCACGGGTGTTTACGGCATCAACGACTTTGGCCAAATTGTTGGGGGTTTTTGCCCCTACAGTATTCTTTGCGCTGACGATGATGGAAACCCCTCGCAGCATGCTTTCATTGAGGACCATGGAGTCTTTACCCAACTCGACTTCCCGGGGGCGTTCGTCACTCAGGCCAATGCCATCAATGATGCCGGGCAGATTGTGGGTACCTACGAAACATTACAAGGGCTATATAGCTTCCTTTACCAGAATGGTGAATACACACGCATAGCCGTACCACATGCTGTGCGGACTTTTGCTACTGCCATCAATAATCGTGGCGTGGTGGCAGGCTCTTATGAAGGCGGTTATATTACGTCTCATAGTTTCCTATATCAGAATGGGGAGTTCACCACCGTTGACTTTCCTGGCCGGCGCGCTACCGCAATCAGCGGGATCAACGATGCGGGCATAATCATCGGTAATTGGGCCCCTTCGGTAGGCTTCGACTTGACCTTTAAAGGCGTTCCTATCAGCCAGCCGACCCCTTAGAATAGGTCCTGTATCACCGGGGAATAAGATGGACAAACCACGTTGGGTCATTAGGCCGCTAACGCTCCTTTTTCTTTGCGCCACGACGGCCACAGCCCTCCTAGCTCAGACGACGCTTACCACCCTGTACAAATTCAACGTCACCGATGGCGAATATCCAATAGCGCCGCTAATACAGGCTTCCGATGGAAACTTGTATGGGACAACGGGATACGGCGGCGCAAATGGTATTGGGACGGTCTTCAGTATCACCACAACGGGTGCGCTGACAACACTGCACAACTTTGCCGGCATGGAAGGTGCATATCCAACTGCCGCGTTGGTTCAAGGCAATAACGGGATATTCTATGGAACGGCTGCGGAAGGCGGAGCGAACGGGGCGGGAACTATTTACGAAATTACCTCTCACGGCAGGCTGGGGACGCTTTACAGCTTTTGCGCGCAAACTTACTGCGCGGATGGCGCTTCACCCACAGCCCCGCTAGTCCAGCCGATTAACGGGAAGCTCTACGGCACGACCAATTATGGTGGCGCCAATAACAATGGCACGGTCTTCAGTATTACTCTCAGGGGTAACCTGGCCTCTCTCCAGAGTTTCGATAACCCCGGTGGCTACGAGCCGGTCGCTGGCTTGGTGCAAGGTGCCAACGGGAAGTTCTATGGAACCACCCAATTCGGTGGGGTCAACAGCGACGGGACGATCTACACCATCACCGGCGCGGGCGTCCTGACCACCCTCCATAATTTCTCCGACACAGACGGCGCAAATCCTGTGGCGGGGCTGATACAGGGCTCCAATGGAAATTTCTATGGGACCACGCAGTACGGCGGTGCCAATGGCTATGGAACTGCTTTCAAAATCAGCCCTAGCGGCAAGCTGAAGACCCTTTACTCGTTTTGCCCACAAACCGGTTGTCTGGACGGCGCGGAACCGACTGGCGCACTCGTGCAAGGAACGGATGGAAACCTCTACGGGACGACGTTCTTCGGCGGAGCCAATTACTGTGGCGGGCTTGGCTGCGGTACGATTTTCAAAATCACTTCAACCGGCGCGTTCACTACTCTCTACTCATTCTGCTCACAAACCTCCTGTGCGGATGGCATCGGCCCCTATGCTGGTTTGATCCAGGGCGCGGACGGCAATTTTTACGGAACAACTGAGGAAGGTGGCCAGGAATACAGCTATGGGACCGTCTTTAGTTTTTCCGCCGGTTTGAGGGGGCTTAGGCGAACGCACCCGACATCAGGCGACGTCCATTCCACTAACGTGCTCCTACCAGAAAGTAAGCCAGAGGAAATCCTGCGCGCAAACTGAGGCAGTACGTGTAAAATTACCGGGGCCGAGGTCCCGTTCGTGAAAGCTGCGCGTTTCGTTGTGCTGGCGGTCGTTTCGTTTTTTGCAATCCTGTTCCCGGTAGTTTCCCGGGCGCGGCAGATTCCCCCCAGCGCCTATCAGGACCTGCATTGGCGCATGATTGGCCCCTTTCGCGGAGGTCGCGCCCGCGCCGCCGCCGGCGTTCCCAGCCAGCCCAACGTTTTCTACGTCGGCCAGGGCAATGGCGGCGTATGGAAATCGAACGACTACGGCCGCACCTGGAATCCCATCTTCGACGATCAGCCCACCCAGTCCATCGGCGCGATCGCCGTTGCGCCCTCCGATCCCAACATTGTTTACGTGGCCAGCGGTGAAGGCCTCCAGCGCCCCGACCTTTCCGTCGGCAATGGCATCTACAAATCCACTGATGCGGGAAAAACGTGGGTTCGTTTTCACAGCGCCTTGGACAATGCCGAGCAGATTCCCGCCCTCGCCGTTGATCCTCACGAACCCAACCGCCTTTTCGCCGCCGCTCTAGGCCATCCCTACGAAGCCAATCCCGAACGGGGCATCTTCCGCTCCACCGATGGCGGCCAGACCTGGGAAAAAGTCTTATACAAGGACGAAAACACCGGCGGCTCCGATGTGGAGATTGACCCCTCCGCGCCCAGCGTAATTTACGCCACGCTTTGGCAGGCCCGCCAGGGTCCATGGGAGGACATGAACTCCTATGGCGCGCCCGTTGGCGGCATCTTCAAATCAACTGATGGTGGTACAACGTGGCAACCGCTGACCAATGGCCTGCCGGCTCAAATCGTCCAGGCCAATGTCGCCATTGCCGCGAGCCAGCCGAGCCGTCTCTACGCCACCGTCGCCACTCCGCGCGAAACCGGCGCGTATGCCTCCGGCGCGGGCCTGGGAGTTTACCGCTCCGATGACGCCGGCGCCAACTGGTATCAGGTAACCACCGATCCCCGCCCCGCCGAGCGCATCGGCGGCGGCGATTTGCCCGTCCCAAAGGTTGACCCCCAAAATCCCGACGTGCTCTACAGCGCCAGCATCGTTACCTGGCAATCCGTTGACGGCGGAAAAACGTGGAGAGGATTTCGCGGCGCGCCCGGCGGCGACGATTACCAGAACCTCTGGATCAATCCCATTAATCCCGGCGTTATTTTATTGGTCGGCGATCAGGGTGCCCTCGTCACCGTCAATCGCGGCGCCACCTGGAGCACGTGGTATAACCAGCCCACCGCGCAGATGTATCACGCCGTCACCGACAATCAATTCCCCTATCGTGTCTACGGAGGCCAGCAGGAAAGCGGCTCGGTGGGAATTTCCAGCCGTGGCAATGACGGCGAAATCACGTTTCGCGATTGGCATCCCGTCGGTGTGATTGAATACGGCTACGTCGCGCCCGATCCGATCCATCCCAATACCATCTTTGGCGCGGGACGCTCCGAAGTGGATAAATTCGATTGGATTACCGGCCAGGTCCAAAATGTCACGCCGCTGGTTCTGCGCAACCCGAAATATCGAACCGACCGCACCGAGCCTATCGTCTTTTCACCGGCTGATCCGCACATTCTCTATTACGCGTCCAACGTGCTTTTCAAGACGACCGACGGAGGCAATTCCTGGCAGCCCATCAGCCCCGACCTCGCGCGTCCGCATCCCGGCATTCCCGCCAGTCTCGGCGCGCTCGCCGCGAAAGATAACGCCGACAAGCATCGCGCCGCGATTTATGCCGTCGCGCCTTCATTCCGCGACGTGAATACCATCTGGGCTGGCACCGACGATGGCCTGATCTGGATTACTCGCAATGGTGGAGCGAACTGGAACGACATCACTCCGCCCGCGATGACAGCTTGGAGCAAAGTCACTCAGATTAGCGCGTCCCATTTCGACGACCAGACCGCCTATGCCTCCGTCAGCCAGTTCCGCATTGGCGGGATGCACCCCTTCATTTATCGCACTCACGATGGCGGCAAGACCTGGCAATCCATCATCAACGGCCTGCCAGACGACTCTCCGGTTGACACCGTCAGGGAAGACCCCGTCCGCAAAGGACTTCTCTTCGCCGGCACCGAAACCGCCGTATGGGTTTCCTTCGACGATGGCAACCACTGGCAATCCCTGCAATTGAATCTGCCGCATACTTCCATGCGCGATCTGTGGATTCATGACGATGATTTGATCGTTGCCAGCCATGGCCGCTCGTTCTGGATTCTTGATGACATCACTCCGCTGCGCCAGCTTACGCCAGCCACCACCCGGGAAAGCGCAGTGCTCTTCAAGCCCGCGCCCGCGATTCGCATTCGCCGTGACACCAATACCGATACGCCTTTGCCGCCCGATGAACCCGCCGCCAAAAATCCACCCGCCGCGGCCACCATTGATTATTTCCTCGGCCAGCCCGCGCGCGACCTGGTGACCATCGACGTCCTCGATTCGCGCGGCTCGCTCGTCCGCCATTATTCCAGCGACGACAAACCGCCGATGAGCCATGCCGAAATGGAAAAGACGGTTGGCGTCCCTCTTTATTGGCTACGCCCGTTCAAAGCTCTTTCCGCCGACGCGGGCATGCACCGCTGGCTCTGGGATTTGCATTACCCCACGCCCAAAACCGAGGAATACGAATATCCCATCGCCGCAATTCCGCAAGACACGCCCGCCCATCCGCTCGGCCCGCGCCCTGTCCCCGGCCAATACACCGTCCGCCTCACCGTCAACGGCCATAGCTATACCGCGCCGCTCGAATTGAAAATGGACCCGCGCGTGCCCGTTACCCGCGCGGGCCTCGAACAGCAATTCCGTGCCGAGACGGACTTGGCCTCGATGATGGATTCCGGCTTTGACGCCGCCGCCGTGGCGACATCCCTCCGCGAGCAACTCAACAAGCTTTCCGGACACGGCGCCACAAGCGCGAATGCGTCTGCGAATCAGGGTCAAGCTGGAGTACCGTCCGCTCTTACACCGACGGCTATTCCGGCCACCGCCCTTGCACAAGCCGCGGCAGACCTTCTATCCAAACTGAAGCCGCTGCTCGAAGCGCCTGCTCCCTCTGCCATGTCCCCTGCCATGCCGCCCGCGCCGCAAACCGTGGGAGGCAAGCCCAACGCCCCGTCTATCTCGCCAAGTGCTCCCCCCGTCTCGACCGTCGCTCCAACGCTGCCGCAACTGAATGCGCAGCTCGCCGGGATTTACGGAATGGTGGATAACGCCGACGCCGCGCCCACCGACTCACAGATGAAAGCGTTGGCTGTAGTACAACATGATTATGCCGACGTGATGACCCGCTGGAATGAGTTCAAGACAGCGGATCTACCTTCATTCAACAAACAGCTTCACGATGACGGATTGCCTCCGCTGGTTCTCCAGTCACAGCCAGCCGCCGCGACCGAATCGCATAACGACGAATAGTTTGGCCACTTGGTTTAGCGCGGCTTGCCTCTGAGTGAAATGAGCCACTCTTTGCAAATATCCGGCTAAATCGCCAGACTTATCAACGCCATTCTGCCGTCTTATTAGGCAGAATCGTTGGCTGTCCGACATCCCATAGACATGAGGCTCAATTCCATGCGTACCCTTCGAATAATTACGGTATCGTTTTTTATGCTGATCGTGGCGGGCGCCACTCTGGCGGATCAGATTGTGATGAAGAATGGCGACCGGCTGACCGGATCCATAGAAAAGTCAGACGGCAAGATTATCGTCCTCAAAACCGATTACGCGGGAGAGCTGACTGTAAAATTGGATGCCGTCCAATCCATCACATCCGCCGGGTCTCTGCACGTTGTATTGAAAAGCGGACAAACCATCGCCGGATCCGTCGCTGTGGCGAACGATACGCTGACGGTCATCCCGTATGGTAATCCCCCAGCAACAGCTCCGATAGGCGAAATCACCGCCATCCGCGACAATCCCTCGCAAGCGGCGTATGAAAAGATGCTTCATCCCGGCTTTACGGAAGATTGGGATTTGGGCGCAAACGTGGGCTTTGCCCTGACACGGGGAAATAGTGAAACGAGCAATCTGGCGATCGCGTTCACGGCGGCTCGCCAGACCCAGCACGATAAGCTTGCGGCCTACGCAAACACAATTTATTCGACCAATGACGCGCCTGGCGCGAATCCCTCCACCACAGCCAATACAACTCAGGGTGGCATTCGCTATGATCATGACTTGGCCGGAAGATTTTTCGGTTTTGCCGGAGCGGATTTTATGAGCAATGGTCTGCAGGACCTGAATTTACGCTCCGTTTTCGGCGGCGGCGTGGGATACCACGTGATTAAAGCGCCAAACACAACGCTGGATCTTTTGGTTGGCGCCGGCTATACCCACGAGAGCTACACGACGATTACAAACAACTTCGCCAATGCATCCATCGGGGACGAATTTACCCACAAGTTATTTAAGCCCACCAGCGTCACCCAGAATTTGTATTTCTATCCCGATCTAAACCAAACATCCCAATATCGCGGAACGTTTAACTTCGGGACAATTACAAAAATCAACACCTGGTTTGGCTGGCAAACCGCTTTCGGAGATATTTACGTCAGCAATCCGCCGGCGGGCACCAAACAAAACGACATCATCTTCACCACCGGACTTAACTTGGCATTTTCCACCAAGTAAGCCGGCCCGTGGTTCCCTCGGGCTACTTGCCCCGGCCATCATCTGCGCTGCCGGCGAAACCGTGGAGCGATAGCGTAGTTGAGTTGCGACAGTACGATGAATGCGATGCTCCGTTGCGTGCTGATCACACATAGCGGCGCGCCAAAGGCATATCCCGCTTGCCGTACCACAAGGGTCCGGCATCATCTTTCAAAAGCTCCGCGCGCACAGCGTATCCCCAGCTGGCATATAGCAGCACGCCAAGCACCACAATATTGATCCAATAAGCCAATAGAGCAGTGCAGTAGGTAATAAATTCAGCCAGCAGCTTGGTCGAAAACGGCATCAACGTTACCGCGAACAAAACCGCCATGTGAATCCAGGTCAGGTGACGATCGGAGCTTTGCAACTGATTCATCTGCCTTTGCTGGCCCACCCAGAAAATTCCCAGGGTCAGAAAACTCATCAGGTACATCACGATTTGTGGAGAAATCGCCACCAGCGCCCGCCATATATCGCGCTCTCTGTGTATTGCTCCCGCCACGGGGCAGGCGAAGATCCAGCACCAGCAGCGTCAGCGCCATGGCGAAAATACCATCGCTCAGCGCCGCCAGCCGCTCCACGCTCTGCCCGGCGATTCGATTGTAAGACTGGCGATTCATGCTTTCACCGGCACCGGCGCGGATTCCTTTATTCCAACACGCGCGAGTACGGATAGCGGTCCTTAATGTTGTGATTCATATAATTTCCCATTGTCAAGGACTGATTTCTTCAGACACTGATTCTGAGAGTTTTTATGCAACTGAGGCACACAGTTCGGCGAATACCACGGGCGGCATGTTGAGTGCGGAATGAATCCGCGTGTGGTTGTAGTCCCACAGGGTGCGGTAGATCTCCGCCACTAGCTCCCCCAGCGTTTTGAACCGGTTCGGATCCCCCAGGTCAACCTTGAATTTGTCGTAGAACGAT